>Ga0256404_1005817_pt1 | contig 21239 bp, 25 predicted proteins | sample RumenRJG_01DNA_FD_185990 | JGI IMG/M metagenome (GOLD analysis project Ga0256404, IMG submission 185990) | Bovine rumen microbial communities from Lethbridge, Alberta, Canada - RJG_01 | ecosystem: Host-associated > Mammals > Digestive system > Stomach > Rumen | place: Canada: Alberta | collected...
AGATGTCATGAATCGCTATGTCAACAGAATCAACGAAAACATCGGCGCCGATAAAGAAGACGTCGAGGTCATCGCGTATTTCTATCAGTGTGCTTTGACCCAAATGGTTCTCAAGTGGATTGAAAAGGGAATTCAGGATAATGCGGAAGAGCTGATCAGAAAGACTGGAAAGATTTTTGATGGAAATATCGAAATGATGCTGAAAAAGAGAAAATCAGGCAATTCCTAAAAAGTGTTTATAAATTAACCAGAAACAGGGTGATGTATCTAAATCGTGCATCACTTTTTTTCTGCATATTTTTATCTTTTTATCGTCAATTTAAGATTTAAAACGGAGGTAGAAAAATGAGAAAAAGAATATTCAGTTCAGAGGCTGTCTGTGCAGGACATCCCGATAAAGTGGCGGATCAGATCGCCGACGCGATCTTGGACGCATTGTTAGAAAAAGATCCGGAAAGCCGCGTTGCCTGTGAGGTGACGTGTATCCCTAATCAGGTCCATATTTTCGGTGAAATAACAAGTAAAGCGGAAGTGAATTACGAACAGATTGCCAGAGATACGATCAGGAAGATCGGCTATACCAAGACTGGAGAAGATTTTGATGATCAGACCTGTCGGATCATTGTTGATCTCCATGAACAATCTCCCGATATATCCGTGGGCATAGTCAGAGATAAAAAGAATCTTGAAAAAAACGGTGCCGGTGATCAGGGAATCATGTTCGGTTATGCGATCAATCAGACAGATGATTTTATGCCGTATTCGATTGAAATGGCCAATGATCTGGTAAAACGGTTGGATTTTGTCCGAAAAGAAAAGATTTTAGAGTATCTGAAGCCCGATGGCAAAGCACAGGTTTCTATTGAATGTGAAGGTGATATTCCCTGTCGGATCGATACCATCGTTTTATCGGCGCAGCATGATGAAAGTGTCGATATCAGCGAACTGAGGAATGATCTGAAGACGATTGTCATTGATGAAGCGATTCCTTCCGAATGGATTGATAAAAAGACCAGAATCCTGATCAATCCGACCGGTCGTTTTGTCAAGGGCGGACCTGGTGCGGATTCCGGTCTGACCGGAAGAAAACTGATTACCGATTCTTATGGCGGTTATGCAAGACATGGTGGTGGAGCAATTTCCGGTAAGGATCCCAGTAAAGTTGATCGAAGTGCTGCTTACATGGCCAGATATATTGCCAAAAACATTGTCGGTCAGGGATATGCGGATGAATGCGAGGTACAGCTGGCATATGCGATCGGCGTCGCGGAACCGGTTTCCATTTATATTGAAACATTCGGAACGGAACATATAAACAGACACCGCCTGGAAAGAAAAGTATTGTCAGCGATCGATTGCCGTCCCGGTGCAATTATTAAAAAGTTTTCTTTAAAAGAGCCGATCTATGAAAATCTGGCTGTCTATGGTCAGTTTGGGGAAAACGCAAAAGATATGCCGTGGGAAAGGATCGATCTGAAACTATAAATGAGTGTCATTGAAGTAGAAAAGCTGACAAAAGATTACGGCAACGGAAAGGGTGTCTTTGACATCGATCTCTATGTTGATGAAGGTGAAGTCTATGGTTTCTTAGGACCTAACGGTGCCGGGAAGTCGACGACAATCCGCCACCTGATGGGTTTCTCGCGACCTGACAGCGGTGAGACCCGGATAAACGGCAAAAACACGTTTAATAAGTATTATGATCTTCTGAAAGATGTCGGCTATCTTCCGGGTGAGATCGCCTTGCCGAAAGGGCTGACGGGAGATGAGTTCATAAAAATGATGAAGGATCTGCGGGGAATGAAAGGCGATATGCGTACCAAGGAACTGATTGATACTTTCGAGTTGGATTATAGCGGTGATACAAAAAGTATGAGTCTCGGACAGAAAAGGAAACTGGCAATTGTGGTCGCTTTTATGCATGACCCCAAAATCCTGATTCTTGATGAACCGACCAGTGGCCTGGATCCGATCATGCAGAAGAAATTTATCGAATTTGTTGTCAATGAAAAGAAAGCCGGGAAAACGATCTTGCTGTCAAGCCATATATTTTCAGAAGTAGATGCAACTTGTGATAAGATCGCGATCATCAAAGACGGCAGGATCGTTGACCGATTTGTGACAGCGGATTTCAAACACCGCAGTAAGAAATGTTATGAAATTGATTTTGATGATGAAGAAACGGCAAGGATGATTGTAAAGAAGGACTATATTTCAGATGCTTCCGTCAGTGGCAAACAGGTGGTTATTACAATTGATGAAAAAGATACCGATGCATTGATGGCTGATCTTTCATTGTTGCCGATTTGCGATTTTAAAGAAGAAATCGTTTCGCTTCAGGATCACTTTATGAGTTTCTATAAAGAAGATCTGACTTATGAGAGGGTCTGAAGATGAAAGTAATACAGATGGAGGATGTTACCAAAGACTATGGTAACGGTAAAGGAATTTTCAATATCAGTCTCGATATTGAAGAGGGAGAGATGTTCGGTTATGTCGGAACAAATGGCGCCGGAAAAACAACGACCTTAAGAAGTATCCTCGGTTTCATTAAACCGGAGAACGGAAAAGTCAGAGTAAATGGTATTGACCCCTGGGATAATGGCGAAAAACTGATGCGTGAGATCGGTTATATTCCGGGAGAGATTGCCTTTCCGGATTTAAGAAGCGGTGAGGAAGTTCTGAGAAGTCAGGCTGAGTTCCTGGGTATCAAAGATCTGAGCCGAGCAAACGATCTGATTGAAAGACTGCAGCTGGATATCCGAGGCAATCCGCGCCGCTTTTCCAAAGGTATGAAACAGAAACTGGCGATCGTCATGGCGTTGATGCACGATCCGAAGATCCTGCTGTTTGATGAACCGACAACCGGTTTGGATCCTTTGATGCGGGACAGTTTTATGCAGATCGTGAAAGAAGAACACGGCAAAGGAAAAACAATCATTATGAGTTCGCATATGTTTGATGAACTTGAAGAATATTCCGATCGGGTCGGTCTGATTGTCAATGGTAAGATCATTGATATAGCCGATCTGGATGAGATCAGAAATACTTCTTTCAGAATCTACAAAGTCGAATTTAAAAAAGAAGAAGAATTTAAAAAATTCTTATGTAACAGTAAAGCGAATATCATCCGTGAACAGACACAATACAATCAGGTAACAGTCAGGATTGATATGAATGATCTTTCCTCTTTCATGAAAGAAGTCGGCACATATGATATTCGCTATATCCGGGAAGTGAAATACAATCTGGAAAGTTATTTTGAGGAACATCTCGGATTATTTGAAGAAAAGGCGGGAAACGGGAATGTTGATAAGCAAATCATTATATAAACAGTCATGGAAAGCTAACTTTTCAAGATGGCTGATCGTGACTTTGTCTTCCTGTTTTGTTGTTGCTTCGGTTATTCTGATTGTCGGCAATCTGAATCTCGGTGAGATCAAGAAGTCGGTCGATGATCTGGTGGATGATGCAGCTAAACAAAGAGAGATACAGGAAAACGCAATTGAAGGTTATGAGGATATTTATGATGTCTATGAAGAAGTTATCGACAACTATCAGGGTAATCTGGAAATACTGAATAAAGTCTTGAAAGGAGAAGCTGATGAGGCAGATTATATTGATTTCTCCGAAGAGTTCAAAGATGCCGTCAGACAGATCAACAAAGGTAAAAAGCAGATTGCCGATGGCAAAGCCGAGCTGTCAGACGGGCAAGCACAGTTAAATAGTGCAAAAGCAGAGTACAATTCAAAAAAGGGAGAATATGAAGCAACGCTTGCCGATCTCTACGACAAACAAAATCAGTTAAATTCAGGAATCAGCAATGCCCAGGCAAGCAAAGCAGATTTACAAAACAAACTAACCCAGGTTAATGATGGCATTGTTCAATTGGAAGAAGGTCTGGCTCAGATTGATGCATATCAGGAACAGTTGTCTCAACTCCAAAGTCAGAAACAACAGTTGGAACAAGGGATTGCCGAAGCTCAGGCAGGATTGTCGGAACTTGAACAGAAACTTTCGGCACTTGAGGAGCAGATTGCCCGGATTGATGAACAGCTGACGCAGGCAGATGATGAACAGGCCGAAACTCTTTCCGCTCAGAAAGAAGTATTGCTTTCGGCAAAAGCGGAAATAGAAGGAGGCATCGCTCAATACGAAGCCGGAATTCTTGAGGCGACTCAGAATCTTGACTTGGTCAATGGAGGCATTACCCAGATTCTGGCAGGATTACCGGATGAAGAAACAGTCAGCAGTTATAAGCAGCAGCTTGAAGCTTTAAAAGAAAACAAGGGACAGCTGGAAGCAGGGATTGTTCAATATACGGCAGGAATCAATGAAGCTCAAGCCAATCTTGATAAAGTTAATAACGGTATCGCTCAGATCAATAGCGGATTAAGTTCAGCTCAGTCACAGATTGCCGAAGCAGAAAGTCAGCTGGAAACAGGAAGGAAAAAGATGGCAGATGCCGAATCTGTTTTGCGCGATTCCTTGAAAGAGTTGGAAGAAGAAACTACGAAAGGAATCCGTGATGAAATACTGAAAACGGTTTATGAGGAAGCCGCCAAGGAAAACGATATTAACTCGGCACAAAGACTCAGGGATAATATTTCAGCTTTCTTGGATGATTATGATGCAGGATTGATTGTAAAAGAAGCGGATGTTTCAATGTATGCAAAGGATTATGTGGCAAACGAAGTATATATTCAAGCTCTCAAGGATCATAGCGAGAATGATTCCAGACTAGCAAAAGAAATCGCCATGGATGCGATCGACCAGTTTAATAATAAACTGGCATTAGGAACAGACAGACAGGAAGCGGTGGATGATATTACCGAATCCTTATTGGATAAACTGCCGGATGGCGTTCATGACGCTTTAGATGATATCCGGGAAGCAAACATGTATGCTTTGGTAATCGGCAATATTCTATTCAGAATTGCCGGATTATTGCTTCCGATCATCTTTGTAATCATGGCTGGTACAAATCTTTTGGCCGGACAGGTGGATTCTGGATCGATGGCATACATTCTTTCAACGCCGATCAAGCGAAAAAAAGTCGGTTTTACACAGATGATCTATCTTGTTTCTTCGATCGTCGCTATGTATTTATTGATTTCATTGACCGGGGTATTATGTGTCAACACAATTCATAACGAAATGTTTACTTTGAATGAAGAACATATTATCAAGTTCTCTCTCGGTGCGTGCTGTGTCATTCTGGCGATGTCCGGCATCTGTTTCATGTCGTCGGGAATCTTCAATCGTGAGAAAGATTCTCTGTCAGTTGGTGGCGGTGTATGCATGCTATTCCTGGTATGTTCAATTCTCGGATTGTTCGGTGAGCCGATCATCCCATCAGTTATCAGGATTGATGCCATGAATTACTTCAACTACATGACGATCATTTCCTTCTTTAAGATTGTTCCGATTCTGGAAGGATCAACAGAGTATATAACAGGATTATGCATTCTGTTGCTGATCGGTTTGATTACCTATAATATTGGAATTGTGGCTTTTGATAAAAAGGATTTACCGCTTTAGTCGAAAGTATATACAAATAAGAGGGAGTACAAATACTCCCTCAATTTTTTAAATACCAATAGGGGTTTAGCTGATAGACCAGTTACCACTCTAAGATCACAATTCATAATTATCGATTTGACTGACATTAGCGCCTTTATGCGCTTTTTTCGTTTTTTCCGAAAAAAACACCCGTTTCCACCGGCTACCTATGGGAGGTAATCCTATGGGACGCAACGGCTACAACAAGCGCAGGGAGGAATTGAAATGGAAAAAGGAATGGAACAAAAAGGAAGAATTGCTCAAGAAATACGGTTGGGCGGATAATCTCATACAGGAACTTCATGATTTTGAATGGGCTCAGTTTAATTCGGACAGACGTTTTTATGAAAAACTCAAGGATTATGAAGATGATTATCTTGAAAGATTTCCAGAAAAACCAAAATCTCATGAAGTAGACACAATTGAGGATATCTTTGAAATCGTGCAGGATGAGACTGTTTTATCGCAACTCAGAAAAGCGGAAAAACCGGTGCTGATCTTTTTTGTCATGCGCGCCAATGACTACAAGATCGAGCAAATCGCAGAGGAATTACATATGTCTGCTGGTGAGATTTATGGACGTGTGTACCGTTTTCGACAGAAAATTTCAAAAAAGCGAAAAAAATGATGGTTTTCACGGGCTACTAAGTGAAGGGGGATAGGAATCCCTTACTCCTTCATCTTCGTTCCTTGAAAACCGAAATACAACTTACTGATCTAGAGGATGGATCATAAGCATCTATATATACCTTATATATGACTCCGGAGTCCCGCTTCTCCGCAGCCGGATGCACGGTCCTCATCTTATTCTCTGTCGAGGCTGGGCCCGTATGGCGCAGGGGTGAAACTCCCGGAAGTGATCGTCAGCACCGATCAGATCGATAAGGATATCCCGGTCTTCGGGTTAACAGGGTTAAATGGAAGACACGATGCATAAAATCAAAATCAAAGCCAGGATGCAAATCCTGGCTTCATACATCAAAAGGAAAGTTCACAGCTTAAGCAAGACAAAGCTGCAATGAGGATAAATACACTGATGAAGAAAATCAAAAAAGGAGACATTTACCTAGCCAATATGGATCCGGCAATAGGTTCCGAACAAGGCGGAGTCAGGCCCGTTCTGATCATTCAGAACAACAAGGGTAACAAATATTCCCCCACAACAATAGTTGCCTGCCTGACTTCGCGTGTTCATACAAAGGCAAACCTACCGACTCATTATCTGCTCCCGGATGATATCGGACTGAAGTATCCGTCCATGGTCATGCTGGAGCAGATTTTTACTATCGACAAAACCAGACTGATCAAATGGGTCACCCGTCTGGATAAATACAACATGCACCGGATCGAGATGCAGATCCGGCGGAGCTTCGACATGAGAAATCGGAAGACAAGGAGGACCAGATATGGAAGAAACATTAATGAAAGAAAAGATTGAAGACTATAAGTGTCTGGTGAAGGCACTGAATGAAGGAGAAATCCTCTATTACCATAAGCTCTGCCTTTCTTTGGAAGAAGCAGCAAAATATACCGGGATCGGCATTCATAACAATGTGGTTTTTGTCGGAAAGGATGATAAAGGGCAGCCGAGATACGCAGCGTTCCGGGGTGCTAATGCTTCCCGTGTCATGGGTGACTGCAGCGGCAGCGACAAGCATTATTCCTTCCGGTTGATAAATCCGGACAGTAGATCCGTACATGTTTTTGAGTCTGCGATCGATGCACTTTCCTACGCAACACTGATCCAGCTGAATGGCGGTGACTACAAGACAGAATCTCTGGTCTCGCTTGCCGGGGTGTATTCTCCCGGCACTGACGGAACCGGTAAGACACCTTCTTCACTGGAGATGCTGCTGAAAAACAACCCGAAGATTGAGAGGATATATCTTCATCTGGATAACGATGCAGCAGGCAGGAATGCCACCAGAGTGATCCAGAACAACCTCAGTAGCAAATACAAAATCGTTGATAGCCCTCCCCGTTTCGGAAAAGATATCAACGATTATTTGTGTCACAAACTTGGCATACAGCCACACAGGAAAAGGAGTATTGAAAGATGATGCTGTTCGATGTCGAAACACTAAGGAATCATTACAAGTCAGGAACCAGAGTCGAATTGATTAACATGAAGGGTGAACCTCAAATGCCGGAAGGGCTCGAAGGGACTGTTGATTTTGTTGATGACATGGGTCAGATACATGTCAGTTGGGATAATGGAAGTACTCTTGCGCTGGATATTCAGAAAGACTGTTACTGGCGACTTGACCCTTTACCAAATAAGATACAAGTTCTTTTTGTTGAACCCGGACAGTATCCAAGAATGATTGAGGTTGATGACACGCTGGAGGCAATGCAGAAACTTGTCGGAGAGTGTGTTAAACAAATTTCACCATTTGATAAAGCCGTTTCAATAATTTGTACGAATGAAAAAACCGATGAATTGCCTATGAATAGGGCTATTTACGGATCCTCTGTCGAGGACATACGCGGCATAATTTACGGCAGCTTCTTAATTGTCGGGACGCCTAAAGGAATGGATTCTTTTCAGTCTTTGACCCAAAGGCAACTGATGAGATATTCGAGAATATTCCAATACCCGGAGAAATTTTCAGAAGCATTTGGACAAATTGTGGTTCACAGATTCAGGCCATCTGCGGGAGCAACAAGGCGAATCTTTTAAGAATAGTTATGTCACAAGCTTTTCATATAAAGACAGAAAAGGAGTTTTAAACGATGACGCGACACGAAGTCGAGATGATAAAAGATAAGTTTCAGCCTGGAATGAGGATCCTTCTTCATGAGATGAAGGGCGAACCACGCATGTATGACGGGCTCGAAGGGACCATTGATTCCGTCGATGATATCGGCCAGATCCATGTTCATTGGGACAACGGAAGCTCTCTTGCGCTTAGTTATGAAGAAGACAGTTTTGAAGTAACCGAGGCTCCGGAGAAGCTCCAGATCCTGTTTATTGAACCTGGCAAATATCCCAAAACGATCGAGATCAATGACACACTGGAAGCGATGCAGAGTCTGGTCGGTGGGTATATTGAGGAGTACTGTCCCTTCAATGATGACGTTGCTATCGTCTGTAATGCGTAGTTGTCTGTTATGCGTAGAGCAAGAGAAAAACGCTCGGTATTCCGGGCGTTTTCCTTTAAACTACTACACATAATCAGAAGGGCTTCTTTCCAAATTGTATTAACCATTGTAATAGATCCTCGTCCTCCTCCCAAGGCATAGTAGTGTTTGGTGTAAAATTGGGCACCTTTTCTTCAAAAACTTTTCGCTTCATCTCAGCATCAATGCGGGCGTAAACTTCTGTGGTAGAAATATCAACATGGCCTAAAAAGTCTCGGATATAAATCATGTTCACGCCAGCCCTTAGCAAGTGCATTGCCTTTGTGTGGCGTAAAACATGAGGAGAGATTTTTCTTGTAACACTGTTCAATTCAGCTTGAGAAACGTATTTTTTGAGAATATAAGTAATCCCATACCGTGAAAGTGCCTGTCCCTTTTGGTTAAAGAACAGAGGCGATGTCAGCGGCTCGGAGTTCAGGTTAAAGTTCCGAATATAAGCATCTAAGAGCTTGCACGTTTCTTTCATTAGCGGTACTTGGCGAGCTTTTCTACCTTTTCCTGTCAATGTTACCATGGCAGGATTGGTCAATCGGATATCCTTAAGTTTTAGATCCGTAATCTCTTGGACTCGCGCACCAGAATCATATAGCAGGGAAAGCAGTGTTAGGTCCCTAAGACCGTGCCGCGTAGATGGATCTGGTTGGGCAAGTAAAGCTTTAAGTTCTTCTTCTGTCAGAAATGGTATGACTGGCTTTTCATGTTTTTTGGGACGCATAGCAATGATGTCCGTACAGTGTTCAAGATATTCCGGATTTCTGTACTGAACATAATGCGCAAATGCCTTCATTGCGGCAAGCCTTTGGTTTCGGGTTGTAACAGACACTTTTCTTTGCCCTTCCAGCCAATCCAGGAAATCGGAAACGAGATTTCGGTTCAGCATCCGTAGCTCAATACTGTTCGCCGGTACTCCTTTTTCTTCTTGAAAATATAAAAGAAGAAGTTTAAATGCGTCACGGTAGGAATTGCACGTGTTGGGGCTGACGCCGCAAGTTGTGGGTAGATAGGTTGAAAAATAAGAAGTCAGTGCTTTTGTGAAATCAGTCTTCTTCAATTATCTCACCTCCAACAACAGGGATAATTCCTGCAAATGCAGAATCAAGCTTTTGTGCCAGTTCCGGAAATGAAGCAATTGTCAGATGAATATACCAACACGTCTCCCGGTAGCTTTTATGTCCCAGATATGCCGCCAATCTTGGGACAATAATCATGGGATCATATCCTTCTGCAAGTTGCTTTTCTAACGTGTGAACTGCAAATGTGTGACGAAAATCGTGAACACGAGGCCCATTCCCAGTGTGGTGAATATGGCTCATAAAAAGAAGTTCGCGGAAGTTTTCGTAAATCGTGTTACTGGAATAGTGTCCACTGGCAGATGGAAAAAACCATTCTCTATCCAACGGCAATTTTCCCGTGTATTCTCTTAAACACTCAGCAAGACTGCTGTGAAGGGGGACGAGTCGATCTTTTCCGCCTTTTCCGTTAAAAATTGAAATCACACCGGATTCCAGATCAACATCAGTAGTTCTTAGCTTCAATGCTTCATTAACGCGCAAACCGCAGGAATACAACAGCCTAATGACAGCAGGGATTACCAGATGCCTCGTGGGTGCATTTTTTCTGTATGGTAGATTATCGGCAGCATTTAATATGCGGGATATCTCGTCGACGGTAAAAATATGCGGGACAAATGTGGAATTGCCTTTCAGCTTACTTGTATCCGGGACATAAGATATACCATCGTTAGCGAAAGCAAAGGCTGCAAATTTACGAATGGTATTATGTCGCTGTATCTTTGTACGGTTTGAGAGATATGGTTTCGCTGTGTCCCATGCTTCAACGAGTTCTCTTGTTACAAACGGCTCATTTTGCATAGTCTTAGATAGACAATCAAGCTCCTGCAGATAGTATCCGTAGTGATCTGGAAGATAGCCTTCTTCATTTCGAGTTGTCAGGTACAGCTCCATCAATGTCGAAAGATTGCTCGAAAAGTGAAATTGCTTCATTACAGCACCTCCAAATCCAGCGAACACAGGCGAAGTTGCTCAATATCAACGCGCAGATATGTTTCTGTTACGTTGATGTCGCTGTGCCCCAATATTTGAGATATGTCCTGAAGCGATGCTTCATCCTTAAGCAAATTTGTGGCAAACGAATGTCGAAGCGTATGAACCCCCACATGTCCTTCTTTCGGCACGGTAATTCCTGCTCTGCGCATATACTTCCGAAGCTCTGAATTAAAGTTGTTGTGGTAATTCAAAGGGTCATATGGAGCAGTGTGCCGAAGGAAAATGAAGTCCGACGATGACCGGGGACGTCCATCTTTGAGATATGAAATAATGGCCATCCCCAGTTCTTTGCTTAACGGCAATCCGAGATTGTTGCCGGTTTTCTGTTGCGAAAGAGAGATGGTACTGTTTTTCCAATCAATATTTGAGAATCTCAAGGATACAACATCGCTAATCCTGAGACCAGTTCTTGCCATGAGTAGGAACATGGCATAGTTGCGCTTGCCAGTAGGATTTTCCGTATCAATAGCTGCTAAAATTTGCTCTATCTCTTCCTTTGACCATGTTTGCGGCAGCTTGGCCGGGGTCCTTTTGAATTCAGGAAGCTGAAGAGAATAATCTTGCTTTGTGATTCCGTGTTGATATAACCAATGAAGATACACAGCAACCCGACGGCAACGCATTCTACGAACATTCATACAGATTTCATCAGCGCTTCTCATGGCCTCTGAAAAGCAGTTAATAGTATCCATATCAATGCCCCCCGGCGTTGATGCATTGGACAGATGAGTTGCCAGCAAAAAGATTCTTAGTCCGGATATGGTATTGTCCAGCCAGGATTTTGAATAGTTTTGCTCTTTGCAGAAATCCAGAAATCTTGAAAAGAACAAATCAAATCCATCATCAGCTATTGTTGTTATTCCCCGGACTTTTCTGCGACAGATCTCACCGGCCCTTAAAAACTCATCAAGTGCGCTCATATGACGCCTGGCGTGCCGCATACGCATATCAAGTTTTTGATCAATAGCGTTCACATCGACACCAAAATAGCGAAGCAGGAACTTTTCCGCAGTCCTTCGATCATAAAAAGGTGATGCCGAATAAGATCGGAACTTGTTCCATGTCGCTTTGTAGACACCGAGTGTGCTTTTCTTGTAACCGTGGTCTAATAACCATTGTTCGGCTTTTTCCATCAACTCAGTGATGGAGATTGAAATAGTTTCTGACATTATACAAACCTCCTGTAATTATTGGCAGAGAGTCAGCCTCTACGTTATGTAGAGTAACACAAGACTGTGGGCTGCCAATGACCAAGTAAAATCAGGAGATTAGAAAGGAGATTAAATTATGCTACACATAACAAGCAACTACACATTACATATACTATGTGGTGAACAACATAACGTCTGTAACGACGAGGGAAAAATCAATGGGTTGCCTCTAAACAGAGCGATATACGATTCCCAAACCAATGAGTTGCTCGATATCATCGCAGGAAATTTCTTCCTGGTCGGAACTCCAACGGACTCGGATTCCTTCCAGTCTTTAACGCAGGAACAGCAGATGAAATACTCAAAGATGTTCAAATATCCAGAGAGATTCACTGAGACCTATGGCAAAATCTCTGCGGAGAAGTACAAGCCAGTTAGCAAGGATCAGGAAAGATAAACTCGCCGCAGGCACAGCTTAACAGTTTCAAGATGTATAAGAGCGCATTCAAAGATATGATCAAGGAGTCGGACAAAAAGATTACCCCTAAAGCATGGAAAAAGGAGCTTGATGGTTTGAAGGAAAAATATCAGCAGACCGAGCGACCTTTATCTGATGCAATCATCAATCTTGCCAAGATGGAGGTGCTTAGCTACAACAAGCGGTATCTTGAGCAAACGCTTCAGAATGAGCGCAATGAAAAGAATAAAAATCTTAACAGAAGTAGATCAGATCACAGTTTATAAGGGAGGACGATTATGGAGAACAACAATTTAATACCGGAGAAGGAGAGCGCAGTTGTCGAGAACGATACCTGCGCTTCTTCTTTGCCCGAAAACATTGTAAGACGCACTATCGGTAAGACAACCTATATTGCGAATCTTCACTTTAAGGAGCAGGGGCAGACATTTTCCGAGAAGTTGAAAAGAGTTCTTAAAGTTGAAGGTGGATCTTTTCTGTAAGATCAGATGCTTTCTTCGCATTTACTATGCAGAACGAAGGAACGCCTACAGATTTTTAAAGATGTGGTGGGATTGACGTTTCCTTTGATCGCTGTACTGAAGAAGTGGCTGAATAAGTTTTCGGCGTATAAGAAGCTGGCAAGCATTACTGTGGAATATCTGGATATGGAGACCATGAACATCGTGGATACGCAGATGTATATCGATTCTTATCAGGTGAAGCTGGTCAGCGATACAAGCTATGGAAGCTTGTGGGAGGTGAGTTTTACGCTGAAGAAGTTTTAAGAAATTGCTTGATTATTCTTTCGCAAATTGCTATAATATATCAAAACGATATATCAAGTAGATATACAAAGGAGAGCGACATGGCACGTGAAAGAAAAATTGATATGGTAATTCTTGGGCTTCTCAGTCATGAGGATTTAACAGGCTATGATATTAAAAAACGCATTGATGGAGCTATCAGCTTTTTCTGGAAGGGCAGTTTTGGAAATATATATCCTGCGTTGAAGGGTATGGAGAACCAAGGATTGATCACGAAAAATGATACATCCGTGGGCGGGCGCGGAAAGACCACTTACCATATCACACAGAGCGGAAGGAACGTACTTAAAGACTGGCTCAAAGAAGAACAGGCAAGCAATGAACTAAAATATGAAACTCTTCTGAAACTTTTTTTTGGTGGCGCGGAAAGCAGAGGAGTTTCAGTTCATAACATAGAAGTATTTGAGGAACAGATACAGAAGGATCTCAAGGTACTGAAGAAATATAGTGAGACCTTGGAGAAATCATTGGATGTAGAGGATCATATTTATTATTCTCTTACAGCTTCCTTCGGAATCGAGACTTATGAAGCGTACCTGAAATGGTGTGCCAAGGCAAAGAAAATGCTAAAGCAAAAAGGCGGAAAATAATCTTATGGAGAAGAAAAAGGTGAACACTGCATACATTGTACTGAAAATAATTATGTTTGTATTGATCGCATTCTTCGCAACGGATGCGATCATGCAGTTTATTTCTTATTCCTTTTATAAGGGAGACAGACAGCTGAAGGAAGTCGCTTATGAGCCTGTGGAGATTCAGATAAATGAGTCCTTATATGGATACGGATACAATATGGATGTGGAGGATGATAAGGTAATCCTCTTTTTCGGTGGCTCCATGTATATTGCGTATAACACTGTAGGCATGTACGGAGGGCACTTTGACTGTCCTTTTCTTTCAGTAGATTATTACGGGACTCAAAAAAGTAAAGGGAAAATGAACCTTAGAACAATGCAGCAGGCGGCTGAAGAATTGTACGATTATGCTTCACAGAAATATCCGGGTAGAGATTTTTATGTTTTTGGTCACAGCTATGGCTGTGGAATGGCAGCTTATCTGGCAAGTGTCAGGGAATGCAAGCACCTTGTATTGGCATCCGGTTATCGCACAAGCGCTGATATGTATAACAAGATAATTCCGATATTCTGGGGGCCGCTACAGGTATTTATAAAGAACAACATCAGAGTTGAACAGTATGCAAGAAATACAACCTGTCCCGTTACGGTTATAGGATCAGATTCGGATACTACGCTTGATGCGAATATGCAGCGGAAACTGGCAGATTGCTACGCTGAAGCTGGGTGTAAGATTTTTCAAGGGATCAAACATGAGGATTATTTCATCACGGATGAGGTGGTTCAATTTGTGATTGATAATGTAATTGAATAGTCGGTAAAAGAATGAATTAAAAACATTTGGAGAGTCGAGAAATCGGCTCTCTTTTCATGTTCGGAGGGAGGTGGTCATTTGTATCCAGAGAATTTGTAAAGAAGCTATTTGGAATGTGGAAACGGAACAAAATCCAATCTATTTTCCAAGCCTACATTTAGAGCGGTTTTTGGGCATTTCCACAAGAAAAAGTACAAGATACTATTGACAATTAGCAACAGGAGAAACAAAGAAGAGCATATTCATGACGGGAGAAGAGGCCTGTATCATCTTAGCAAGCAGACTGCTTCTACTCCTCTAATTAGAGTAGAAGCAGTTGTTTTGTTAGGAAATCTCCCTAAAACCCTACAGCGGGGGATTAGAACATTAATCAACAATTGGCGCGCCGATGGATACATCAACGCTGGACGGTTCGAGATAATACTCATAGAAAGCCTGATGAAAGTCATCTTCAATAAACAAATGATACTTTTCATCGATTATCTCACCATCGAGGATGCTGAAATAGTCGACATCTCCAACGATACCGTCATAAGTTTCTATTCCATAAAAAATGAGTTTCAATTCTACAAGTTCAGGGTCACCTTCTTTATACCAACTCTGAGCCCAATTGCAGAATTCCATAGAAATTATAAGCTTATGATCAGATTCAATATAGCTAATATTGGTTATCATACTATCATGAAAATAATACTTATTATCTAACTCTTGAATTGTCATATTAATTACTCTCCTTCTGGTAATATGTGAGAACTTTTCGATCCTTTTCTAACAGGATCACCATTTTTATCAAGATACAAATTGTGATTTCCTGTTGCATCCGGATTAAAAATATGATAATGGTCTTTACCACTAAATCCATTCGAACCTGGTTTACCCTTGTCAAATCCTATTTTAAGTCCCGTTGAAGACTCCTGCAATTCCATATGACCCGTCTTTTTTGCATCAGGATGAGTTATATCCACCCATCCATTCTTGAGCAGTTTATTTGGGTTTTTGGGCAGCGTCGACGCCACACCAATAATATGCCCTTTAGTACCAGTATATTCATATCCAAATCCTTTGCTCATTTTTGTCTCCCTTCATAGTATTTTGCGGTTTCACTTGTGTAAGGGAGAACGAGTATGCCTTTTTGACGCAAAAGATTGAAGCACGGGTAATTTGAAGAACCGTAAACAATAATCGTATGAGGTGAAAGGTGACGGACCATTTCTTGGAGGCCATCCTCGAATCTTTTCCGATCAATTAGTTTTCTTGGACTACCTCCAACAGTCCCTATAGCGACAATGGAATTTGGTTCAATTCCTTCAAAACAGTAATGATATGTCTCTGGGGTTCCCCACCGAACATTATTTATAACTTCTAAGGATTGTGTCCCAACCCAGTATCCAAAGGCTCTCATGCGAAATGTGTTCCAAATCTTAAGCGGATAAGGAAAGTCTTGATAGGTTGAGAAATCTGGAGTTATTATTCCTCGATAGTGCTTTAATACTTTTAAGGCGTTTTGTGGATATAGCCAAATACTTGTTCGTGGCCCGTCAAACTTGTAATCATCGATGTAGAAACATACAAAAGCATCACAAGAATAATCTGCGTTTTCACGCATTAGTTTTTTGTGACGATTTTTTGCCTGCTCCCATGTGATAATCTCGGATGGATTTTTAGTGACTCGTGTTGGGCAAACAGGAATATCGTGTTCAGTATATGATGCACCATGACACATGTAAGCATTCCATACGTCTTTCAGCCCTGTTCTTTTTGTGTTTTGTATAGCATTAATTATTTTCATGCAGTTCTCCTATAGTAAATTCACGTAATTCTTGCTAACAGATCTGTTAAATCGAATACCGTTTAAACTGCTATAATCATAGGAGAATGCTTGTGAAATGTAGTTATATCATTGTTGTATCAAAGTTGTATCGAAGTTGACAAACGGAGAGTAAATTAATGTTGTTTAAAGATTATTGTATGCTGATAAAGAAGTACTATAAGAAAAGACCCTCCGACCTGGATTTGTGCAGAGCACTCTTTGACAGTGTTATATACAACGTAGAAGGGGAGAAATTTCATGATGTTGATAAGGCAGTTGTCAGCAAGATCCTAAAAGGAGAACGAAGCCTTCCAACAGTTGTACGCGATCATATTTATGATGATAGCGTCGAAGAAGGGATTGCTGATTTTTTCGAAGATAATATTGTTCCTAATTTAATACCGCAGCACTCAAACCTCTTGCATGAGATGGTCTTAACGCTCGAAGCATATCCATCTATATCTAAATTACATCTTTCTGCTTTAAAATCACTTGCAAAAGAAACAAGTATAGGTGTTTTTCTAGCAGAGGTGTTCCGCTTTGCTGTTGTTGAGGGGACATTAACTGATAAATCTCTTGAGAAGCAAGATATATCATCCGTTATAGACGCTTCTAGCAAGAGCCCCGTTCTTGCCTTGTGTGGAATATCAAAGGATAATGAGCTAATTAACGGCTTTATCTCTGAGGATTTCGGAGAGAGGACAAATTGTACCAAGGATTACTATAGGGACAACCTCTTAAGGATGTATAAAGATGTAGCCCGTATGCATCTCATTTCCCGGGAAAAGGTCACAGCATCAAACGTTCCTAGGTTTTCTATCTATGAAAAAGCTAGAATAACTGATGAAGCCAAAGAACTTATAGCAAAAGCCTCTAACGTTTTATCTTTCTCGTTGCCAGCGGATTTCTTTGATTTAGGCGGTCTTGAATTTAACCCATTGTCGTCAATAGCGGTAATGGGGGGAGGTGTATCGCTAATTGGCTTAGACGAAGAGAAACAAAAATACGAGCGTATTTGTCAAATTGAAGAAACGATCAAGGAGTTCTTGGAGGCTATTCCCTTTATTGAAGCTTTTGACGGAGTAGATACAGTCCGATTTGCCGTTAAAAACTCTGGCAATATGCACGATGAAAATATTAGAGTCGATTTGTTCCTTCCAAAAGGATCAGTCTTAACATACAATGACATTTCTGCAATGGATGATAGAGTTTACGACTACATAATGTATGAGATTGATAAGGATAAATGTTTTGGAATAAAGAGAGAAAACAGTTTTCTTGATTTTGGATCCTCCCAAAAGCTGTCTGTTCCGAAAGAGGTTAATACTTTTCCCGTTACTACACCATTTGGATATTCAGCAAGTTCAGAGGAATTTGCTGATAAGGAAGAAGAGCTCGCTGATTATTTTGGTTTCTTTATCTCCGAAAAGGACGGCAAAACTATTATTAGCATTAATATAAATGAAATAATGCACAATGACGCAGTTGCGTTTCCTTCGGTAGTATTGCTTAAGAACAAAGTCACTAGTATTCCCTTCACAATACGTTCTAAATATGAGACAGATATAGTTAAAGGGATTATTAAGTTGGTTGAGGAGTAATTTATTTTGAATAGGACTATAAAAAAACAGATTTGGGTTTCTCGAGAAGAGGACGAAGAGTTAAAACATAAAGCTAAGAGCACATGCTTGTCAGAAGCGTCTCTTATTCGTGCTCTTATAAGAGGATACAAACCTAAAGAAAAACCAGATGACCGCTTCTATGAAGCATTGCGACAATTATCCAGCATTGCAAACAATCTAAATCAACTCGCAGCCAAGGCACACAGCCTTGGCTTTATTGATGCGCAGAAACTAGACGAGGAGGTGATCAGATGGCATCAGTTTCAGGCAGATATCGAGAGATCATTTTTGAGACCGGAGGATGACCGAAAGAGATGGCAGTAACAAAACTATGGCCGGTCAAATCAAACCTTCGGCAGGTCATCAATTATGCAGCCAATAAAAAGAAAACTGCTGCGATAGTTTACTCAGAAGAACAATATCAGGCCTTGCGGGATGTTCTCTCTTACGCAAAGAATGAAGAGAAAACAGAGCGGGAGTTCTTTGTCCAGGGAATTAACTGCAATCCGTCTACTGCACGAGATCAGTTCGTCACAGTCAAAGAACAATTCGGTAAAACAGATGGCATCCAGGCATATCACGGATACGTCAGTTTCAAGCATATGGAGTTGACTCCGGAGCTGGCACAAAGGATAGGAATGGAGTTTGTAAATAAAGTTTGGGGTGACCGGTTTCAGTGTGTAGTCACGACGCATCTCAACACGGTGCATCTTCACTGCCATTACGTAATCAACTCTGTTTCATTTAAAGATGGAAAACGACTGCAAGGAGAGGAAAAGGCTTGGTTTAAGTTTCGACATATCGCAGATGAGATATGCAAGAAGTATGGGTTGTCTGTCGTTCAGGATCCAGAAAGGAACAGAGACCCGTATTACATCACTAAGAAAGAACAGGCTGGAATTCCAACTCGTCAGAGCATTCTACGAGAGACAATAGATGAGATCATTCCGCACTGCAGGAACCTGGACGATTTCAAGTACCAGCTTCGGCAACGAGGGTATAAGTATAACCTCAATCCCTCACGCAAGTACTGGACCGTGACTCCACCAGGATCAGAAAAACCGATACGTCTTTACCGACTCGGAGATGATTACACAAACGACCGAATCAAAGAACGCATCGACGAGAGTTTCCGCTCCGGGAGATATACACCTCCTCCGAATGATCGATACCATCGGCAGTATCGTATGCTTACACGAGAACACAAGCTTTATGAGAAAACGAGCCTTTACCGCAAGTATCTGTACTATTGCTATAAACTCGGATACCTTCCGAAACAACAGAACAGAAGGCCATCTAAGGTGCACTACCTCCTGAGAGATGATCTGATAAAACTGGACCGGATCTCACAGGAGGCCAGACTGCTTGGTAACTATCACATTGATGCTGCCGAGCAGCTTTTTTCATTCTCAGGAAAATGTTCAGATAGGTTGCATCAACTGGGGCTAGAGAGAAAGGATCTTAGAAACGAACTGAGGCGAAACATTCCTGAAGAACAGAGAAGCAATATCAAGGAAAAGATCTCCTCTATATCGGAGGAGATGAAGATACTCAGAAAAGAGATATCTCTTTGCGAATCTATCGCAGAGAGGTCTGAAATCATCAGTCCGAAACTTCAGCAGATCCATGCTGAAGAATCAGAACAAACCAAACGAGGAAAGGAGAAAGCATATGAACCCTGGCGGTGATGCTGCTGAACAGGTAGTCCGACTTTCACTGGAAGGATTTGAAGTTGCAGCGAGGCTGTCCGGAGCGGCAGCAAAAGATGTTGCTCTGCTGCTTGCCAGTGTGCTCAAGAAACAGACAAAGACAAGAGGCAAAGCGAGACTGACTTCCATGCTGCGTTCGGGCAAGGAACTGAAAGTGTTTTCACTTCCGCAGAAGGATCTTAAAGAGTTCACAAAGCAGGCTAAAAGATATGGCGTGCTCTACTGTGTTCTGCGGGAGAAAAACCAGGACGGATCCGCCCCTGTGGATATCATTGCACGAGCAGATGATGCATCCAAGATTCAGAGAATCGTCGAACGGTATAAGTTTGTCACGACCGACAAAGCCGCTGTCGTTGGCGAAGCTCAGAGCCGAATCGCAGAGCGCGATGAACAGGAAAAAGATGAGCCGAAGCGTACACCGGGCGAAAGGATTGCGGCGGAGGCAGTCCGAAAAGAAACGAAAGAAGAAGCAAACCCTTCTTTAGCGAAGACAGGCAACGACCCTCTGTCAGAGCAAAACTCAAAGATTTCGGAGCGCACTGATAAGGGTGAGATCGATGACCCGAGCAGCCGTCCTTCTGTAAGAAACAAACTGAAGAATTACACAGAGCAGGTCAAGGCATCGAAAGAAGCAGCGCGTTCCGAACTGGCAAAGGACACACTGGCAAATCAGACCCTTCATAAAGAAAACATCATAAAAAAGAAAGGAATCTCCAAATGACAGACAATTTCACGCCTGAAAAGAACAGCTCTCCACAAAAGATGAGTCTTGAAGAATGGAAAGCGATGAAGGACCAGGAAAAAAGCGACGTCTTTAAACTGCTGGATCAGACTACACTTGATCTTGCAGAAGTCCCGGGTTGTTTTTTGAGATATCTGGATACACAGGCAAGGATGAACAGATATACCGTATCAAACGCACTCCTGATCTCTTCGCAGATGCCTGAAGCAACAAAGCTCAGAACATTTGCTGAGTGGGAAAAGGAAGGTGCCAAGATCCGTAAAGGATGTAAGAGCATTTCTATTCTTGAGCCTTCCGAGTTTAAGAAAGCGGATGGTTCTACCGCTATTGCCTATAACGTAAAGAAGGTTTTCGACATCTCACAGACATCCAAAGCAGAAGAAGCAAAGCCGTTCAGGCAGAAGGATATCACCAGACTGATTGCGGCAATGCTTGATACGTGCCCGGTCAGTATCGATCTTGCAACAGAGATTCCTGTTCCCAATACAGCTGCTTACTTTGACAAGTCCGGCAACACTCTTTACGTGCAGAAAGAGGGCGGCACTGCAGAATATGTCTGTCAGTGTGTTGCAAGAGAACTCGGGTCAATAGAAGCAGCGCTTCGGTCTCCGGAGACAGACCGCAATGCAAATCATGCAGATGCCGTCATCACCGGATACATGATTTGCAAAAGGTATGGTGTTCCGACAGAATCGCTGGATGCCGAGAGAGCTTCTTCTAAATACAAAGGTATGAGTGCCAAGGATATCCGCAAGGACCTGAC
>Ga0256404_1005818_pt1 | contig 21228 bp, 15 predicted proteins | sample RumenRJG_01DNA_FD_185990 | JGI IMG/M metagenome (GOLD analysis project Ga0256404, IMG submission 185990) | Bovine rumen microbial communities from Lethbridge, Alberta, Canada - RJG_01 | ecosystem: Host-associated > Mammals > Digestive system > Stomach > Rumen | place: Canada: Alberta | collected...
AGGAACATTCATTTTACAGAGGTTTCGGAGCCGGCATCACTCATACCGAATCCTCTGATGTTTGAAACACCTGCCGACCAGCTGGTGAAGCAGATGAAAGATATGCCTTTCGGAAGAGTACCTGAAACCCATTATGCAGAGACCCGATTCTCACAGGACAGGGAAATCGTGAAACTGGAGAATTCCGGGGAAACAAGGAGAGAGCCTGCTAAAGAGCAGTCAGCAAAAAGCAACGGTTTTTCAGGTTCATCTGAAGAGTCAGGCTCACAGGACAGACCGCGTCGCGAAGACCGCCGAAGAGAGGGTTCAAGACGTCAGGGAGACAGAGACAGGAACAGGCAGGGAAGAGATTCAGAGAATTCCCGCTATGCAAATTCCCGTAAAGATACCATGAGAGCTGAGGATTCAGGTTCAGACAATATTCCTAAAGATATACCTAAGTCCGAGGATCCAAGCTCAGGAAAGCCATATCAGGAAAACACAAAGAAGGATACGGTAAAGAATCCTATTGTTAAGTCAGAGCCCGATAAAACAGCCATCATCATAAGACCTGAGCAGAAAACAGCTGTCGCAAAATCCGAGCCCAAATACGATCCCAATCGTGTTCAGTTCGTCTACGATCCTGTTTCACGTTCCATGAAGAAGGTTGGAGCGGATACAACATCAGAAAAGAGCAAGGCTGATAACGCTGAAAAGGCTGATGCCGTATCAAAGGATACCGATAAGACAGAAACATTAGAAGCAAAGGATACAAAGGACACAAAGGACACCGTATCAAGAACAGAAGAACAGGATGCTGCAGCTCAGGCTCAGAACACAGACGAGACATCTCAGGAAGCTATAGATACTTCCGAAGCTCATGCGGTTTCACCGGGACAGGTAACTGACGATATCGCTACGACTGTAACATCCGGCGATAAAGCTATCGTAGAAAAAGCAGAGACGATCACAGCTGAATCATCAGAGTCTGAAGCTGCAAAGAAAGAAGATATCGTTTCCGTAGATGCAGCCACAAAGACCGATGATGAGACAGCATCAGCATCTAAAAAAACTGCAAGAAAATCCGCTGCAAGAAAGAGCGCTTCAAAAAGAAGGACGGCTGGAAAGAAGGCAGCAAAGGAAGCGGAGGCAGCTTCTGAAGCCACAGGCGCAGAAGCAGAAGCATTGACAGCTTCCATAGAAGCAACGGAGTTATCCGGGGATAAGGCAGCTGAAGACAGTTCTACGGAAGAAGAGGAAAAAAAGGCTGATGCCAGGGCTTCAGAAAAAAAGAAGACCGTAAAGAAGTCCTCATCCAGAACAAAAAAGGCTGATGCGGGGTCAGAGGAGGAAGCAAAGCCGAAAAAGTCACGTTCAGGAAGAAAGTCCAAAGCTTCGGAAAGTGCCGATTCCGGATCAGATGATGCAGGCGAACAGCCAAAGACCGCACCTTCTGTGTCTCCTCAGGATGCTGTAGAAAAGTATGGTCTTACAGCCAACACTCTTCATACTTACTATGTACGCCTTGTGAAGGCTTACGGAAAAGAAGAGGGTCGTGCAGTATATGATGCCAGCAAAAAGACCGTTCAGGAAGAGATAAAAAATAGAAAAGCAGCTGAGAAGGCTGCCGAAAAAGAAGTAAACGAATGATCAGAAGAGCTATAAATAACTCAAAATAAGCTTTCTGCAAAAAATTAAAATTGTGCTTGCCAAACCGTTTCCACCGTGCTAATATACTCCTTGTCGCGCGGAGGTGCTGAAATTGGCAGACAGGCAAGACTAAGGATCTTGTGTCCGGTAGGACGTGTGGGTTCAAGTCCCATCCTCCGCATAGTTTAGAAGCTCTAGGCTTGAAAGCCTAGGGCTTTTCTTTTACCATATATATTGATTTGAGTGTCAAAAGTATTTGACGCTCACTTATGATACTAAGCACACATCCGTGTACATTGTGCTGCTCATATGATTCATATTTACAGATGACAGAGGAGACTTATTATGAACATAGCGATAATTACCGGAGCTACCTCAGGAATGGGCCGACGAATGGCTGTTGAATTGAACGATCAGATCCCGAACATTCAGGAATTCTGGCTTTTCGGGCGCCGTATGGACAGACTCCGGGAATTGGAGCGTATGCTCTCAAAACCCTGCAGATTGTTTCAGGAGGATCTCCTGGATGATAATTTCCTGGATAACTATGAAAAGACATTGTCCCGGGAGAACCCCGACATAGTATTTCTCGTCAATGCCGCAGGCTTCGGAAAGATCGGCGCCATCAGGAGTCTTTCCCTTAAGGATCAGCTCGGAATGGTGGACCTCAATATCAGAGCTCTTACGGGAATCTGCAAACTCAGCCTGACCTACATGGCGGCTCACTCAAGGATCATCAATTTTGCTTCTGCGGCAGCTTTTCTTGCCCAGCCTTCTTTTGCAGTCTATGCTGCAACCAAAAGCTATGTCCTCAGCTTTTCAAGAAGCCTGAATGATGAGCTTCATGGAAGCGGCTGTTATGTCACAGCAGTATGTCCGGGTCCTGTGAAGACCGAATTCTTTGACATCGCAGAGACAACAGGAAAGATTCCTATCTATAAGTATCTTTTCATGGCAGACCCGGGGGAAGTATGTCGTAAAGCACTTGTGGACAGTATCACAAAAAGCGATATGTCAGTTTACGGTGCCGGCATGAAGGTCTTTATGCTTTTCGCCAAGCTGATGCCCACAAAGCTTATTTTCCTGATGATGCGCTGTCTGAACCATTTCAGTGATCAAAAAAACCGAAATGACCTTTGACACAACCTGAAAGCGAGATCAGATTTTGAAAGAATTAAACATTTCCACCAATGAAGCAGGACAGCGTCTCGATAAACTCCTGCATAAATATCTTTCCGGGGCCACAACCAGCTTTATCTATAAAATGCTTCGTAAGAAAAACATTGTTTTAAATGATAAAAAGGCTGAGGGAAAGGAACTGCTGAAGGACGGAGACATCATAAAGATCTACTTTTCCGATGAGACACTGGAAAAAATGACAGGTGGAGCTTCATCCGGAACTCACTATAAAAACAGCTTACATGAGAAATCCGGTTCACTCCAAAAAGATGGTTCTTCATATAAAACCACCGAAAAAAGCAGCAGTGACATCGCAGGAAAGAGAAGAGAAACGAAAGCTTTTTCTCAGGATAGAACCGAAAAGCTGCTGAAGTATCTCAAGAAGCAGATCATCTATGAAGACGATAACCTTCTTGTTATCGATAAGCCTTCAGGATGGCTCAGCCAGCAGGACGAACCCGGAAGCATCTCCGCGAATGAGCTCTGTCTTATGTATCTCATGGAAAAGGGAGAGCTTACATCAGAACAGCTCCAGACCTTTAAACCGGGCATAGCCAACCGTCTGGACAGAAACACCTCCGGACTTCTTCTTTTCGGAAAGACTTTACCGGCACTTCAGAGCCTGGCAGAGCTTCTCAGAAACCGAACCGTTGAGAAATATTATATGGCCGTTGTCAGCGGAAGTATCCGGGAGGCGAAGACCATTAAGGGATATCTTTCGAAGGATTCGAAAAAGAATAAGGTCATCATCAAAAAGGAAAAGTTCAATGATGCTTCCGAAATAAATACTGCCTACACTCCATTAAAGAACGGTGACGGTTTCACAGTGCTGAAGGTACATCTCATAACCGGAAAGACCCATCAGATTCGTGCCCATCTTTCGTCCATAGGGCACCCCATTATCGGAGACCCGAAATACGGATTTATGAAGGACAACAAGCACTATAAGGCAGCCGCCGGTGTGGCTCATCAGCTCCTTCATTCATGGCAGCTCACCTTTCCGGATGATTTAAGAGGTGTGCTCAGCCCCCTTGCCGGAAAGACCATAACCGCAGAGCCGCCTGAAGAATTTGTGTTTTTCACATGTTGATAAAAATCTCAAGTCTGCCTTTACTTGTGGTCGCAAAAAACCTGTGTGCTGCAAAAACTTGTGCCGCAAAAAACTGTGCCACAAAAGTATGCGTGCTGCAAAAAACTTGTGCCGCAATAAGCCGGAGACAGACAGCTGACATAATCAAGAAATGGTATGGTCGTTTTTCAGACCATACCATTTTTCTTATCTTTATGATATGTTCTAAAGGGTTATAAACATTCCTCCGAGAGAGGTAATATGTTAGCAAAAATTCATAGTGCCGGTCTGTCCGGCATGGAAGGCTTCCCCGTCACTGTGGAAGTGGACGAGAGCGACGGTCTTCCTAAATCCATCATCGTCGGCAATGTTTCCGCCTCTGTGCGGGAATCTCTGGAGCGCTGTCAGGTAGCGCTTCGCAATGTAAACATTATCATTCCCCCAAAAAGACTCACCATAAACTTAGCTCCCGCAGACCGTCGTAAAGACGGCACACATTATGATCTTGCCATCGTCACAGGAATCCTTAAATCCATATTTCTGGAGGCGGCCTCCTTCCTGAATGATTATGGCTTCATAGGAGAGCTTGGCCTCGACGGAAGAGTACGTCATGTGAACGGGATCCTTCCCATGGTGACTGAAATGAAGCAGAATGGACTTAAGGGTGCCGTGGTTCCGAAAGCAGACATTCAGGAGGCGCTCGTGGTGGACGGAATGGACATTATAGGTGTGGAAGATCTTCCGGACCTTTGCAGGATTCTGGCAGAGGAAGAGTCATTCATGAATTTCCCCCGGGAAAAGCCTATGGTATCTGCCCATCAGGAGTCTTACGATGTTGACTTTTCGGATATTCACGGTCAGTCCTTTTCCGTCAGAGCTGCTCTCATAGCTGCCGCAGGCGGACACAACCTTATGTTATCAGGAGTAGCCGGGTCCGGAAAGACCATGATCGCAAGACGTATCCCCACCATACTCCCGGAGCTTTCAAGAGAAGAAAATATAGAAATCACAAAAATATATTCCATAGCAGGACTCCTTCCGGAAGGCTCCGCCCTCATGAATCAGCGTCCCTTCAGAACGCCTCATCATACCATCACGACACCGGCCCTCGTAGGCGGTTCCTCAAACTCCGGTGTGATCCCCGGGGAGATAGCATTGGCATCCAGAGGAGTTCTATTTCTCGACGAATTACCCCTTTTTTCAAAGGCCTCCATAGAGGCCCTTCGACAGCCACTTGAAGAAAAGCAGGTCACCATAAACCGTCTGAACGGAAGCTTCAGGTATCCCGCAAACTGTATGCTGGTGGCCGCCATGAATCCCTGCCCCTGCGGCTATTACCCGGACAGGAGCAAATGCCACTGTACCGAAAGCCAGATACGTCACTATCAGAGGGGAATCTCCAAGCCTATACTTGAACGTATAGACCTTTGTGTGGAAGCGTCCCCCATCAGTTTCCGGGAGGCCACCAGCAGGGATGCATGCGTTAGCTCGAGAGAGCTGAGAGAAAAGGTTCATAAAGCAAGGGAGTTGCAGAAGATACGTTTTAAAGGACACAGACATCTTATGGTAAATGCAGATATGGGAGCCAAAGACATCGAACGATTCTGTCCTTTGAACGACAAAAGCAGAAACTTCATAGAAAAGATCTTCGAACTGAAGTCCATGTCCATGAGAACCTTCCACAAGGTCCTTAAGGTCTCCCGCACCATAGCGGATCTGGATAATTCACTGGAAATAGACATTGTCCATCTCAGTGAAGCCGTGAGCTACAGAGGGCTGGAGGACCAGCTGTACGGAAGCATCGAAAACCACATACCGGGAAGCGCCCATGAAAGATTCCGGATTACGAAAGACAGATTTAATGAAAACAGAGAGGAGCTTGCCATATGACCATTCAGGATTTAAGTCTCAGAAAAGAAATAAGAGAACTCACCCCACTGCATAAAGAATATCCGGAAAGACTCAGAAATATTCCGAATCCTCCCTCAACACTTTATGTGCGCGGTCAGCTTCCCCCCGATAATGTTCCCACAGTAGCCATCATCGGTTCACGGGATGCAACTCCCTACGGTACAGAGGCGGCCGGGACCTTCGGAAGAATGTTGGCTTCAAAGGGTATCGGCATCATAAGCGGCATGGCAGCGGGAGCAGACAGCGCAGGACAATGGGGCGCCATAGAAGGAGGCGGACATACCTATGCAGTTCTCGGCTGCGGTCTGAATATCTGTTACCCTTCAAGAAACTATCGCCTTTACGATGAAATCCTAAAACGCGATGGCGGACTGATCTCCGAAGTGCCACTGGATTCGCCTCCTCTTGCAAAGCAGTTCGCATCAAGAAACAGAATCATATCTGCCCTTTCTGACGCAGTGATAGTCATAGAAGCCAGAGAGCGGTCCGGAACCTTCATCACGGTCAATGCAGCTCTTGACCAGGGGAAGCAGGTCTTTGCCCTGCCCGGCAGGGTCAACGACCCTCTCTCCAAGGGCTGTCTTCAGCTCATAAAGGATGGCGCAGAAATTCTCACGTCTCCTGAGGATATACTTGAATTTCTTCATTTAAAAACAAGCGGTGAACAGCTAATGATGGAGAAAGATACATCTATGCTGACACAGGAACAGAAAAGAATACTTCAGACCCTCGAAAGCGAAGCTATCCATCTCGATATCCTCACTAAAAAAAGCGGAATTCCCGTACAGGGGCTCAGCGCCATGCTTTTAGAGCTTGAGATACTCGGCTTTGCGGAATGTACCAAAACAGGATTTTACCGGAGGAAATCTTTCGGGACAATGGCGGAAAATATAGTCATATAGACCTGGAAATCCGGAAAAAAAGAGTTCAATCTGAAAATCATTGACAAATAACATGTAAGGAAATACAATAATGCCGTCTATAAAACAAAACCTCTTTGGACAATTGTCGGTGCTTTATTCCATTTCAGGATATACATGCAGAGACTTGTCAGAAAAGGAGGCAGTTATAAATCGTTGACGAGGACAGTAACTTCCTGATATCACTCCAGAGAAGAGCCGGCTGGTGCGAGGCTTTGTGACAAAGAAAGTGAAAACCACCTCCGAGAGGTCCTTAATCGGACCCGTTGATCACGTTATAATCCTTAAAAGTGGTTGCTGCACAGGTGCAGCAGCAATTTGGGTGGAACCGCGAGATATCGTCCCAATCTGTGATTCAGTTCACGGATTGGGACTTTTCATTTTCACAAAAAAGCTTCCCCAAAGGGCTTTTTGCATTTTTTAAAGGGAGAACCAGAATGGAAAAAGAAGAAATTTTAAAGGTTTATCGTCATTCTCTTGCTCACATCCTTGCAAAGGCTGTTATCGAGATCTATGGCAAGGAAGTACAGTATGCTATCGGACCTGAGATCGATGACGGAGCTTACTATGATTTTGCATTACCTGAGGGCAAGACCATAACAGACAAGGATTTCAAGCAGATTGAGAATAAGATGCGTGAGATCATCAAGAGAAGAGAAGACTGGACCCGTAAGGAAGTTTCAAAGGCAGAAGCACTTGAGCTTTTCAAGGATCAGAAGTTCAAGACCGAGCTTATCAACGACCTTCCTGAGGGCGAGATCATCACTATCTATTACACAGGTGAAGACTATGTTGATCTCTGCCGCGGACCTCACGTAGACAATTCTCAGGAGCTTATGAGTGCGGCATTTGAACTTCATGCTGCTTCCATGGCTTACTGGAGAGGTGACGAGAAGAGAGACAAGCTTCAGCGTGTATACTTCTACGCTTTCCCAAGCAAGGATGAGCTGAAGCAGCACATCAAGATGATTGAAGAAGCAAGAGAGCGCGACCACAAGAAGATCGGTGCACAGCTCGAGCTCTTCATGTTCGATGAGACAGCTCCGGGTATGCCATACTGGCTTCCACGTGGATGGGTAATGTACCAGACTCTCCTTAAGTACAGCCGTGAACTTCAGAAGGCTCACGGATATACAGAGATCTCTGCTCCGCTCATCAATAACAAGAAGCTCTGGCTCATCAGCGGTCACTGGGCACATTATCTTAACAACATGTTCATCGTTCCGGGAATCGAGGGTCACCTTACAGCAGATGCTGACATCTCAGGTGTTATCGAGAATCCCAAGGATACAGCAGCAGAGGCAAAGGCTGTAAAGATCATGGCAGGTTCTGTTGTTTATAACCGTGAGAACCTTGACACCATGGCAGCAAAGCCTATGAACTGTCCTAACGCTATGATGACCTTCAAGCGTAAGAACCGTTCCTATAAGGAGCTCCCTATCCGTTACAGTGAGTACGATGTTCTTCACCGTAAGGAGAAGTCAGGTCAGATGAACGGTCTTTTCCGTGTACAGGAGTTCCGTCAGGATGACGACCATACATTCGTAATGGAGTCTCAGATCAAGGATGAGATCAAGGATATCATCTCAATCGCAGATGAGATCTACACAACCTTCGGTGTAACATACCGTGCAGAGCTCTCAACACGTCCCGATGACTTTATGGGCGACATCGAGGTATGGAACCAGGCTGAGGCTGACCTTAAGGAGATCCTTACAGAGCAGTACGGCGAAAACGGATTTGAGATCAACGAGGGTGACGGTGCATTCTACGGCCCTAAGATCGACCTTCAGATCAAGGATGCCCTCGGAAGAGAATGGCAGTGCGGAACTATCCAGCTCGACTTCCAGCTTCCTCACAACTTCGGACTTACTTACATCAATGATCAGGGAGAGGCTGTAATGCCTGTAGTTATCCACCGTGCTATTTACGGTTCACTTGAGCGTTTCATCGGTATCGTTATCGAAAACTTCAAGGGAATGTTCCCATTCTGGTTAAACCCTTATCAGGTAGGTATCGTTCCTATCCGTGAGAGCCACAACGAGTACGCAAAGAAGGTCGAGGACGCTCTTACAGAAGCAGGTGTACGTGTTGAGGCTGACTACTCAGACAACAACATGAAGACCAAGATCAAGGGCTTCAAGAACTTCAAGGATCCTTATATCCTCGTTCTCGGAGACAAGGAGGCAGAGGAGAACACTGTTTCCATCAACATCCGCGGAACAAACAAGCAGGTTCAGAACGTTCCTCTTGATAAGTTCGTTGAAATCTGTAAGAAACTCAACAAGGAGCACACTCTCGAGCTTCCTGAGAATTTCGACTGATTCTGAATCATATATAGAAATACATCTATCCCCCCAATTGTCAGACCAAAAATCTAACAATTGGGGGTTTTTCAGCCCCTCTTTTGTATGGTAAAAATATAATTTTCGTGTCAAAAATTAAGTCTTTACCCTCCGGATGGAAAAATTGTTTTCATAACTGTCCCTTGCAAAATAAAAAAGAGTGTTGTATATTGACCTCGATTTACGCTCGGCGGAATCACTTTTCTGATGTAAGCATTATCCGTGCCAAAGTGCGGGTCCCGCATACATCGGCGAGTGCAGAGGTTTTGACGCTCGTTTCTTTGTAGAACACTAAACTGGAGAATATGTGCCCGGAGAACCGGATTTTTTTCGGGCAAAAAGGTAAGAGTATAAATGGCAAACAGCTTAATAATCGTTGAGTCTCCTGCAAAGGTTAAGACAATTAAAAAATTTTTAGGAAAAACATACACTGTTGACGCGACCATGGGTCACCTCATCGACATGCCGAAGAGTTCTCTCGGTGTTGATGTGGACAATGACTATGATCCGAAATATATTACCATCCGCGGCAAGGGCGAACTTCTTTCAAAGCTTAAGAAGGAAGCCAAAAAAGCCGACAAGATCTATCTCGCAACCGACCCTGATCGTGAGGGAGAGGCTATAAGCTGGCATCTCAAGAACGAACTTGATAAGGATGCATCAAATCGTGAGAAGATATCCCGTATCACTTTTAACGAGATCACAAAGAATGCAGTAAAGAACGCAATCAAGAATCCAAGAGACATCGATATGGATCTGGTAAATGCCCAGCAGGCACGTCGTGTCATCGACAGACTGGTTGGTTACACCATAAGCCCATTATTATGGAAGAAAATCCGTAAGGGTCTTTCAGCCGGACGAGTTCAGTCCGTAGCTCTCCGCATGATTTGCGACAGAGAAGCGGAGATCGCAGCATTCACTCCTGAAGAGTACTGGTCACTGGATGCCCATCTTCTTTACGGAAAGAAGAAGCTCACAGCTTCCTTCTACGGAAAAGACAAGAAAATGCCTCTTCCGAATGAGGCCTCTGTTGATGAAGTCATAAATGTAATCGGTGACCACGCATTCACCATTACCGATGTGAAGAAATCAGAGCGTCGTAAAAAGGCACCGCTTCCTTTCACCACCAGTACCATGCAGCAGGAAGCAGCAAAGTCTCTCGGTTTTGCAACAAGCAAGACCATGAAGCTTGCGCAGACACTCTATGAAGACGGTTATATCACTTATCTTCGTACCGACAGTACCCGTATTTCTGTCGAGGCTGATGCCGCAGCAAAGATATATATATCAGACAAGTTCGGCGAAGAATATGTAAACGGCGGCTCCAAGGATGCCCGCAAGCCTCAGGAAACGGAAGTAAAGATTCAGGATGCACACGAAGCCATCAGACCTACAGATCTCGAGATGACTCCCGAGGATGCAAAGGAAAAGCTTCAGCGTGATGAATCCCGTCTCTACACACTTATATACAAGCGTTTCCTTGCAAGCCGCATGACAGCTGCGGTTTATGACACAGAATCCGTAAAGCTCACATCCGAAGGATATACCTTTACACTGAACGGATCAAAGCTTCGCTTTGACGGTTTCCTTTCAGTTTATATGTCCGAGGAGGATAAGGCGGAGAAGGACGTTTCCCTTCCTGACATGAAGATAGATGAGAAGCTGAATCTCTCCAGATTCGAGAAGGAGCAGCATTTCACCCAGCCGCCTGCCCACTACACGGAAGCATCTCTGGTAAAGGCTCTGGAAGAGGACGGAATCGGAAGACCATCAACCTACGCACCGACCATCGGAACACTCCTTGCAAGAAGATACATCACCAAGGAGAAGCGAAACATTTTCGTTACCGAGCTCGGTCAGGCCGTTGATGATATGATGCAGAAGAATTTCCCGACCATCGTGGATACAGCCTTTACAGCAAACATGGAGTCACTTCTCGACACTGTTGCAAGCGGAGACATTAACTGGAAGACAATAGTCGAGAATTTCTATCCTGATCTTTCCGAGGCAGTTGAGAAGGCTCAGCTCGAAGTTGAAAAGATAACCATAAGAGACGAAGAAACGGATATCGACTGTGACAAGTGCGGACGCAAAATGGTCATCAAGTACGGTCCTCACGGTAAGTTCCTTGCCTGTCCGGGCTTCCCTGAGTGCAGAAACACAAAACCGTATGTAGAGTACGCAGGCTTCATATGTCCAGACTGCGGAGCGGAATGTGTAAAGCGCCGTTCAAAGAAGGGCCGTATATTCTACAGCTGTTCAAGATATCCTGAATGTAATTACATGACTTGGAACAAGCCGAAGGAGCCTGTTACAGGTGAGAAAAAAGACGGCGAGATAATGGCATAAAATCCAAAAGATAATGCAGCAAAAACCGTTGACAGTCATTAAATGACTATGTTATATTACAAGTCGCGTCCGAGGGGCGCGGCTTTTGTATTTCTGCAAAAGTGTAACTAAAAAAGCACATCTGACCGAAAACCGGGATGGTACCTTATTTATATAAGGCGACGACGGTGAGCACACACGATCAGATGGAAGAATTTAACCAGGAGGTATTTGAAATGAGTGCAATTGGAATGAAGCAGCTCCTTGAGGCTGGCGTACATTTTGGTCATCAGACAAGAAGATGGAACCCTAAGATGGCTCCATACATCTACACAGAGCGTAACGGTATCCACATCATCGATCTTCAGCAGACAGTAAAGATGGTTGACGATGCTTACAATGCTATGGTTAAGCTTGTACAGGACGGTGGAACTGTTCTTTTCGTTGGTACAAAGAAGCAGGCTCAGGACGCTGTTAAGTCAGAGGCTCTTCGTTGCGGTGAGTTCTATGTAAACGAGAGATGGCTCGGCGGTATGCTTACAAACTTCAAGACAATCCAGACTCGTATCGATCGTCTTAAGGAGATCGAGAAGATGGCTGAGGACGGAACTTTCGAAGTTCTTCCTAAGAAGGAAGTTGCTCTTATCAAGAAGGAGTGGGACAAGCTCGAGGCTAACATCGGTGGTATCAAGGATATGAAGCAGATTCCTGATGCAATCTTCGTTGTTGATCCTAAGAAGGAGAAGATCTGCGTTAAGGAAGCTCGCGCACTTGGAATCACACTTTTCGGTATCGCTGATACAAACGCTGATCCTGAGGAGCTTGATTATGTTATCCCTGGTAACGATGACGCTATCCGTGCTATCAAGCTTATCGTAGGCAAGATGGCTGACGCTGTTATCGAGGCTAAGCAGGGCGAGATGACTGAGGAAGAGGCAGCAGCTGCTACAGCTGGTGAGGACTTCACTACAGAGGCTTAATAAAGTAAACGTAAAACCGGCATTAGACAATTTCATAGATTGCTCAATGCTGGTTTTTTTCAGATAAAGAAACATATATCTAGGAGGATATAACAATGGCAATTACAGCAGCTCAGGTTAAAGAATTACGTGATATGACTGGTGCAGGAATGATGGCTTGTAAGAAGGCTCTTGCTGCAACAGATGGAGATATGGACAAGGCAGTAGAGTTTTTAAGAGAGCAGGGTCTTGCAGGCGCTGAGAAGAAGGCCGGCAGAATCGCAGCTGAGGGTGTATCTTTCACAAAAGTTGCTGACGACATGCACACAGGTGTTGTTGTTGAGGTTAATGCTGAGACTGACTTCGTTGCAAAGAACGAGAAGTTCCAGACATACGTTTCAGAAGTAGCAGCTCAGGCTCTTAAGTCAGAGGCAGCTGATATCGACGCTTTCCTTGCTGAGAAGTGGGATCTTGACAACACAAGAACAGTTGCCGAGCAGCTTTCAGAGGAGATTTCAATCATCGGTGAGAACATGCACATCCGTCGTTTCCAGAAGCTTTCAGAGAACGATGGTTTCGTACAGGATTACGTACACGGCGGCGGACGTATCGGTGTTCTTCTTCAGGTTAAGTCAAACGTTGTTAACGATGCTGTTAAAGAGATGGCAAAGAACATCGCTATGCAGGTAGCTGCTCTTAAGCCAAAGTACACATCACGTAAGGAAGTTGATCAGGCTTATCTTGCAAGCGAGACTGAGATCCTTACAGCTGCAGCTAAGAACGAGAAGCCAAACGCTCCTGAAAAGGTTATCGCAGGTATGGTTCAGGGTCGTATCAACAAGGAGCTCAAGGAGATCTGTCTTCTTGATCAGACATACGTAAAGGCTGAGGACGGAAAGCAGTCTGTTCAGCAGTATGTTGATTCTGTTGCAAAGGCTCAGAACGCTGCTATCGAGATTGTTACCTTCATCCGTTTCGAGACAGGTGAGGGTCTTGAGAAGAAGAATGAGGATTTTGCTGCAGAGGTTGCTGCACAGCAGGCTGCTGCTAAGAAGGCTTAATTCTTAACACCTTGATCATTATTTGAACATTCAGGCTTCGGAGGAAACTCCGAAGCCTTTTTGTTTTACCCTGTCAGAAGCCTATGCCCGGCTTACACTTTCCGGAGCCCGGACATTCATATAAGAAATCCTTATCATAATCCCCCGTCAGAACGCCTCAGCTTTGGGATTGTGATATCCTCATTCAGTAGTTTGTTATCCTATGATTTTATGATACAATTATCTTTATTAAAAAATATGAGGTATCCCCATGATATTTGATTTTTTAAAAAAATATTCGGAGCAATTTGATGGGGCATCACATAAAAGCGTCGTGAATGACGGCTCTTCTTCGCCTGCCGAGGCAGAAGGAAATCACTATAAGACTTCATCGGAAAAAGATGCAGACAGTATGATACGTCGGCATCTGGTTTTTTATGGTTCCGTACAGGGTGTAGGATTCAGGTATACCGCCCATCATTTGGCAGAATCCCTTGGGCTTACCGGATGGGTACAAAACGAATATGACGGTTCCGTGACCTGCGAGGTCCAGGGCCCTTCCTATTTGATTGATGAGTTTTTGCAGAGACTCAGCAATCAGCGATGGATACGCATCGTGGATATGGAATCCCGGTCTATGAATGTAATTTCCGATGAGAAGAGTTTTAGAATCACATATTGAAATATAAGGTTTAAATGAAACACAATTACAAAATTATCTTAAGCTATGACGGCTCCCGTTATTATGGATGGGAGCATCAGCCAAATACCGAAATGACCATCCAGGGGAAGCTGGAGCAGGTCCTGACACGTATGGTCTTCGGAGATTCTTATGCGGTAAAGGATTTTGCTTCCTTTCCCATAACAGTTATAGGCGCGGGACGTACCGATGCAGGAGTACACGCACGAGCCATGACTGCCAATGTCATCCTGGATACTGACATGACCGAGGATGAGATCAGGACATATATGAATAAATATCTGCCCGATGATATAAGCATTAACGAACTGAAGCTTTGCGGAGATAAGTTCCACAGCCGTTTCAAGGCAAGCGGCAAGACTTACAGATACAGCTGCTGGTACGGAGACCAGAAACCGGTATTTGAAAGGAAGTACGTAACGGTTCTGGAACGCCATCCTGATATCGAAGCCATGAAGAAGGCCGCTCAGTTCATCATAGGAGAGCATGATTTCAGATGTTTCTGCGGTAATTCCCATATGAAGAAATCCACTGTGCGTAATATCGACAACATTGAGATAACAGAGAACGGACCTTACATAAGGTTTTATTATCACGGAACCGGCTTCCTGCAGAATCAGGTCCGTATCATGACAGGAACTCTTCTTGAAGTGGGCTACGGAAAGCGCACTCCTGAATCTATTCGTGAAATCATAGACAGCAGGAACAGACAGAATGCAGGCTATACGGCAGAGCCACAGGGGCTGTGCCTTATGAAGGTAGATTACGACTGATCTGCCATGTTGAGAGGCGGAATGTGGGTTTCGCCGATGATGTACCAAAAATACCAAACACTTTGCAAGAGGGGATAAGTAATTATGAGTAGCAAAGGTATAGCGATACTATTAGGTCTTACAATAGGAATCACCGGAGGCTATCTTGCCAGCACCACTTTTATGAAGGACAAGATGATGCCCGGGACTATGATAAACGGAGCTGATTTTTCCATGGTTCCGAGAAATGAGATCAACGGGAGACTTTCCGATATGGAAAAGAGCGCCTATGCTCTGACTGTCAGGGATATTCATGGAAACGAAACTGTCATAACGGGCGCTGACATAGATCTGAAGGCTGATTTTGCGGTTTCCGGCATACGTGTTCAGAATCCGCTCATCTATCCTTACTATATGCTTAATCCGGGAAACTATTTCATAGTTCCGGAATCCGTTTCATTTGACGAAGAAAAACTTCAGAACATTATAGACAGCACCATCTTACCTGCTGCCGGCTCCACAGTTAAACCGTCTGATGCCTTCCTTACAGCTTATGTACCCGGCGCAGGCTATACCATAGCTTCGGAAGTAGACGGAGATACTCCGGATTCTTCCACAGTAACCAGGCTCATTAAAGATGCCATTCACGACAGATCCGTTTTCATAGACCTTGCTTCAAATGACTGTTATCTGAAGGCTTCTGTACGTTCGGATGATGATTCTCTGAACAGGGAGGCGGCCAGCCTGAACGATGCGCTTCAGGCTTCCATAACCTATGACTTGGGAAACCAGAAAATAACATTGAACTCCGATACCTATTTCCCGTGGCTCATCACTGCGGAAGACGGAACAGTAACTCTTAATGAGGACATGGTCAATGACTATGTCACCAGGCTAAAGGAGTCCACCGATACCGCATATACCACCAGAGGTTTTAAGACTGTATCGGGACATTCCATAAATGTAAAGGGACCTTACGGCTTTAACATTTCCAAGAAAAAGGAAGCAGAGCAGCTAAAGGAAGACATCCTTTCCGGAAAAAAGGTAGAGCGTGAACCTGTTTACACCACTACAGGTCATTCACGTTCAGGCCAGGAGTATGGTGACACCTATATCGAAGTCGATATGACTAACCAGACTGTTTATTTCATTCAGGACGGACAGGTGGTCTTCACCTCTGATTGTGTTACCGGAAATACCAGTCTCGGAAGAGGTACTCCGACGGGCATATTCAGCATCATGTACAAGGCAAAGAATGTTGTACTTCGAGGCGCAAACTATGCATCACCTGTTACCTACTGGATGCCGTTCTACAATGGATGCGGATTCCATGACGCATCATGGAGAGGCTCCTTCGGCGGAACCATCTACAGATACAGCGGCTCCCATGGCTGTGTGAACATGCCTATACCTAAGGCAAAGGAACTCTACGGTCTGGTAGAAGCCGGACTTCCTGTAATAATATATTACTAATTTCAGACTATATTCGGTCTTTTCAAAATTAGGCCTGTATATATGTTAAGATACTTCTACAGGATTCACATGTATTTCATGGTGCGGATCCTGCAGAAGAAAGCATCATTTTAGTTATTTATGTGAAAGGATTTCAATGAAGCATTTTAAATCAGTATTTTATTCATCCATCATGGCCATGACCCTGGCTCTCTGTACCGCCTATTCTGCATTTGCGGAATTCGGTCCCGGAGCTGACATAGCGGGAGAGGTCATAGTATCCGAAGTCAAAGCAGACAAGGTCTCAGACCCGATAGCAGAAAAGCTTGCTTCTACCATGACTTCACAACTCACAGATCAAATCATACTTGTGAACGATCATAACCTTACACTATGGAACAGACAGTCCGACGGAAGCTGGATCAAAGACATGGATGTTTACTGCGGATATGGACGAAAGGGACTCAAGGCATATACCGAAAGAAAAGAGGGTGATGAGACTACTCCTGTAGGTTCTTTCCCTATACTTCATGCCTTTGGTTTCGGTTCAAATCCCGGCACAGCCATGACCTGGAGGGAGATAACCAAAAACTCCTACTGGTCAGGTGAAAAGTCCACCTACAACACCTGGGTGGAGAGCACCACACCTGTGGGCGGAGAGCATTTAAGCGAGTACACCATATGTTATAAATACGCCATGGCTATAGGCTTCAACCAGAACCCTACAGTCTATAAACGCGGGTCAGCCATTTTCCTTCACTGCAAGAATCCTGAGGACTGGGGTTCGGCCGGCTGTGTATCCGTAACTGAAGACAATATGCTCACGCTTCTTCAAAAGTGCCACGACGGATGTTATATCATGATAGTTCCAAACGAGGACTACATTTCTAACTTCTGATTTGCCATCAGTTTAAAGGATATATTCGCCTATGAGTTGGAATCTCGATTACGAAATCGTATCCCTGGCCATGACAGTGATCCTGTTCCTGTCATACCGTCCGGAAAAATATCTTCCTCTGCGAAGAAACCGCTATTTTTACCTTACAATAGCCTGCGAGATCTCGGTTATTGTATTTGATATAATAGCTTCTGTTACTACGGCCAATTTTGGGGATTATCCGTTATGGTTTCTTTACGGCGAAAATATCCTTTATTTTCTGCTTCTGTCTTTGGAATTCTATCTGTTTTTTAATTACACCATATCCATTTCGAAGCATTCTATAATCAATACTTCGGCACGTAAGGTGCTCATTGCCTTACCGCTTATACTCATAAGCATACTGATCATATCAACACCTCTGACCAATGCTTTATTCTCCGTAAACAGAGTCACAGGCTATTCGCGTCAGTGGGCATACTATTACATACTTGTGCCGTACCTGTATTTCTATATCATTTTATCAGTTGTATATCTGTCATATTTTCATAAAGAGATAATTCCGGCACAGATGATCGCTGTTCTTTTTTCTTATGCGCTTTTCATCATAGGAACCTTCCTTCAGGCATCGGTTTTTCCCGGAACACTTCTGATAAGCTGCTTTGCATCCTTCGGACTTCTCATCACATTCATGTCACTTCAGAATCCGGAGTACTATCTGAGTGTCAAGGCCTCCTGTTTTAATTCCAAAGCCTTCAGGGATCTGACAACCGACTATCACGAAACTAATCGTTCCTTCTCGGTATTCAGCTTCATCATTGATCATTATCCTATTCTGCTCAATACTTACGGCGAAGAAACTATGAATGATATACTTCATCAGATAGTCCTGCTTCTTAAGTCCTATTATAGAGATGCTTTGGTCTTTTATCTTGAGGACGGAGTATTTTCATTCATAAATCCGGAAGATACAGACCCGGATGAAGCTACTGATCTTCTTAAGAACCGTTTTGATCATACCTGGTCCACCTCCATAGGAGATCTTCGTCTGAGCGCTTATTTTTCTTTCCTGCCAAAAAATCTTGATAAGTTCAATACTCAGAGCCTCATATCCATAATCAGGAATTCTCTGATTTCATCCACGATGCACAATGAAAGCCGTTATGAACTCATAGAATCCCAAATGTTTGAGAAGCAGCAGAAGGACAATGAAATACATCAGGCTCTGCAGCGTGCAGTTGATCACAATTCCATCAATGTCCACTATCAGCCGATCTATGATACAAAGACCAAAAAAATTGTTTCCGCAGAAGCACTGTCCAGACTCACCGATGACAAGCTGGGCAGTATACCGCCTGACGAGTTTATAGTCGCAGCCGAGCAGGACGGTTCCATAATGAAGCTGGGGCATCAGATCTTCGTCAAGACCCTGAGTTTTATCAGAGACAGAAGGTCTGACCTTAAAGATCTTCATTATCTGGAGATCAACCTTTCTCCTGTGCAGTTCACCAATCTTAATTTTGCAGAGGAATTCATAGATCTTGCCTTTGAGAACAGAGTAGATCTCAGTATGGTGAATCTGGAGATAACAGAGACCGCAACCTCTGACATCTCCATTCTGAAAAAACAGATGAAGATACTTCACAATATGGGCGTCCGTTTCTCACTGGACGATTACGGAACCGGATTCTCCAATCTGACTCTTATACTTCAGCTTCCTCTGGAGATCATAAAGATTGATAAAAGTCTCGTCTGGGCATATTTTGACGGTTCAAATCTCATGCTGAAGAACATCGTAAAGATGTTCAAGGAACATAACTATAAAATACTGTGTGAAGGTATCGAAACAAAACAAATGGTAGACGAGCTCACTGAAATGGGCGTGGATCACCTGCAGGGCTTCTATTTCTCAAGGCCTCTGCCGGAAGAAGAATTTATCAGATATGTAAAGGAGTTTAATGGAAACGACAGAAATAAAGACAGGACTGATATGTGAAGGCGGGGCCATGCGCGGGCTTTTTACTGCCGGTGTCCTCGATGTGTTTATCGAAAATGATATCACCTTTGATGGTATGGTGGGAGTGTCAGCCGGTGCCACCTTTGGTTGTAATTTCAAGTCTAAGCAGATAGGCAGAACAGTAAGATACAACCTCAAGTATGCAGGAGACAAACGCTACGGCAGTTTCGAATCACTCATCAGGTCCGGAGACTTCTATGATACGGAATTCTGCTATCATACACTGCCTAATGAGCTTTTCCCCTTTGACTGGGACACATTCCTAAGTAATCCCATGAAATTTTACCTTGTGGCCACAGATGTAAAAACAGGAAATCCGGTTTATCACGAAATGAAAAAAAGAGGGGATGATGAACTTGAATGGCTGAGAGCCAGCGCCTCCATGCCTCTTGTTTCAAGGCCGGTGGAAGTTGACGGATACGAGCTTCTTGACGGAGGCATCTCCAATTCCGTTCCTCTTGAATTCTTCGAACACATAGGCTATAACCGGAATGTAGTCATTCTCACTCAGGATGCAGGTTACGTAAAAACTGCCATTCCCTCCGGTTTTTTAACTAAATTATTACTTAAAAAACAACCGGCCATCTATACAGCCATGACTAAGCGGCATATAATGTACAATGCTCAAATTGACTACATTAAAAACAAAGAAAAGAATGGGGAAGTATTTGTCATCCGTCCGCCGGAGCCTCTGGGCATAAAGCGAGTGGAGCATGACAGAAATGAACTGGAGCGGGTTTATAAAATGGGACGTTCCACAGCTCTTTCCCTTCTTTCGGATTTAAAGGAATATATAAATAAAAGATAATATGAAATTTTATTTCGCACCTATGGAAGGCATTACCGGATATCCGTTCCGTAATGCCTTCCAACAATGTTTTCCGGGGATAGACCGTTTCTATACCCCTTTTTTGTCTGCCAATGATACCTTTTCCTTCACCACAAGAGAACTCCGGGATACCGATCCTGTGAACAATCTTGTACCGGATCTTGTACCGCAGATAATCACCAACAACGCCGAGATGTTCGTCTTTGCGGTTATGGAGATGATGAAACTCGGCTATAAAGAAGTGAATTTGAACCTTGGCTGTCCTTCCGGCACAGTGGTTGCCAAAGGAAAAGGATCCGGAATGCTGAGATCCATTGACAGACTTGATGAATTCTTTGAGGACAGCTTCGAGCTTCTTCTCAGGAAGGGGATTAGGGTCTGTGACCATCCATCATCCGAAGAAACCGGTGAAAAGCCCTGCGTCAGTATATCCGTCAAGACAAGAATAGGTATTTACGATGCGGCCGAGGCCGAAAACATCGTCCCTGTATATAACCGTTACCCCATAAGTGAAGTTATAGTCCACGGAAGAGTCCAGAAGGAATTTTACCGGGGAGAGATCCACTATGATATTTTCAGATACTTCATCGAAGAATCCCGGCATCATGTGGTGTACAATGGAGATATCTTCACCAAGGAAGATTACAAAAAGATAACCTCTCTTTTCCCCGGGACCGATACAGTCATGCTCGGCCGCGGACTTTTGATCAATCCGTCACTTGTGCGTGAAATCAATGGAGGTGAGAAGGCTTCCCTTGAAGAGATAAAACATTTCCACGAGACTCTCATAGATAATTACATCCCTGAAATGGGCAGCGACAAGAACCTGCTCTTTAAGATGAAGGAATACTGGAACTGGCTCAGCAAGTCCTTTTCCGGTTCCGAAAGATATATGAAGGACATAAGAAAAGCGAAAAGTCTCGCAGAGTACAGAGCATCGGTAAGAAACCTCATGGCAAACTGTAAACCGGTTATATAAGTTCATCATAAAACTATAAGACTTAACTTTTAGGGCATAAAGGATCCAAGTAAAACCGATTCATGCATGCACCTGGAGGTCAGTTTGAAAGTGGACTTTCAAACTTAATTGGCGTGGAATATACGAATCTAAGTAAACTTGATTCGTATATTCCACTGGAGGTAAAAATGATACTGGAATATCCTGAATATTTTGAACGTTTCCGCTGCATCGGCAGCAGCTGCCCCGATACCTGCTGCGCC
>Ga0256404_1005820_pt1 | contig 21221 bp, 20 predicted proteins | sample RumenRJG_01DNA_FD_185990 | JGI IMG/M metagenome (GOLD analysis project Ga0256404, IMG submission 185990) | Bovine rumen microbial communities from Lethbridge, Alberta, Canada - RJG_01 | ecosystem: Host-associated > Mammals > Digestive system > Stomach > Rumen | place: Canada: Alberta | collected...
GTATGAACCGCATGCTCTAGCCAACTGAGCTATGCCGCCGATGGTGGGCAGGGATGGATTCGAACCATCGTAATCCGAAGATGACAGATTTACAGTCTGTTCCCTTTAACCACTCGGGCACCTACCCTTATTCAATTGTGTTCCGCAGAAGCCATATCCTGCGAGAACATGATATATTTTACTCGTTTATCGACTATCTGTCAAGGATTATTTTCTCCGCATCCAGACGGGGATGTCGGGGAGGTCGAGGCCACGCGGGGCTTGCGGCTGTGGCGGCACGGGTGCCTGCTGCGGCTGCTGCGCCTGCGGCTGTGCCGGCTGCTGGAAGTTGGACTTGTAGCCCTGTTGCGGCTGCTGCGCGGGCTGCGGCTGCGCCTTGTGCGGCACGCCGATGGTCTCGGCCATGTCAAAGCCCGTCGCGACGACGGTGACGCGCACGGTGTCGCCGAGCGTGTCGTCGATGCTCGCGCCGAAGATGATGTTGGCGTCGGGATCGGCCGACTCCTGGATGGTCGTCGACGCCTCGCCGACTTCATACATCGTGAGGTTGTCAGCCGCGCCCGTGATGTTCAGGATGATGCCGCGCGCGCCATCGATGCCAGTCTCGAGGAGCGGCGAATTGACGGCGGCACGTGCCGCGTCGACGGCGGCGTTTTCGCCCGAGGCCTCGCCGATGCCCATGAGGGCGGCGCCGGCGTTCGTCATGATGGAGCGGACGTCCGCGAAGTCGAGGTTGATGAGGCCAGGAACGGCGATGAGGTCGGAGATGCCCTTGACGCCCTGGCGCAGGACATCATCCGCGATGCTGAACGCCTTCATGATGGACGTGCGCTTGTCGACGACCTGGAGCAGGCGGTCGTTCGGGATTGTGATGATCGTGTCGACGTGCTGCTTGAGCGCAGCGATGCCGGCCTCGGCACGCTTGCGGCGCATCGGACCTTCGAACGTGAACGGCTTCGTGACGACGCCGACGGTCAGCGCGCCGAGCTCGCGGGCGCACTCGGCCACGACGGGCGCTGCGCCCGTGCCCGTGCCGCCGCCCATGCCGGCCGTGACGAAGACCATGTCCGAGCCGCGGAGCGCTTCGAGGATGTCGTCGCGGCTTTCCTGTGCCGCTTTTTCGCCGATCTCGGGACGCGCACCTGCGCCGAGACCGCGCGTGAGCTTTTCGCCGATCTGCATGCGCTTCGGCGCACTCGCGTGGAGGAGTGCCTGCGCATCCGTGTTGACGGCGATGAATTCCACGCCCTGGAGGCCGAGCTCGATCATGCGGTTGACGGCATTGCTGCCGCCGCCGCCGACACCGATGACCTTGATTTTCGCAAATTGATCGACTACGTTATCATCAAATTCAAACACGTTCGTGACCCCCATGGTGTTATTTCAATGTCGAGGAAAGACTCGTTCCGTATAGTATGCCTTATAGATTTTATCATGGAAACCGTTTCAATGCTATAGCTTTCACGAAAAAATCATGCATCTGGCTGATGTTTTTTCAGAATCCAGCGGCGCAGGAGCGCGAGGTTCTTGAAAATGCGGAAGCCGAACGCGAGGAGCGCGACGTAGTAGAGGTCGATGCCGAGCTTGTCGCCGAGGAAAACGAGGAACGCGGCCATGAGCGCGTTCGAGAAGAAGCCTGTAACGAAGACTTCGTTGTCGAACTTGTCGTAGACAGCGGAGCGCAGGCCGCCGAAGACGGCGTCGAGCGCGGCGAGGATGGCGACGGAAAAATATTTCGCGAGCGCGAACGGCACGAGCACGGGCGCGAGGAAGCCGAGCGCGAGGCCGATGAACAGGCCGAGGATGGGGAAAATCATTTTGCGGCCTCCTGTTCTTCCGTCTCCTGCGCATACGTGTACGTGAGGCTGCCTTTGTACGGCGGGATGTAGACGTCAGCCGCCTGCTGGATCTCGAGCTGGATGCCCCAGACCTTGAGCGTCTCGGCGACGCCGCCGCGCATCTTGAGCGCTTGCTCCAAAGAATCCACGTCACCGATGGCGCGGACTTCGAATGGCGGTGCGGAGCGGACGTTGTTGACGGAGAGCGTCGGGCCTGCGCAGCGGATTTCGGACGTGCCGATGAGCCGCTGGCCGTTGACGGAAATCGCCTCGGCGCCGGCGGCTCGGAGTTCGTTGATGACTTTCAAGAGATCATCGTCGTGGATGAGATAAAGATTCGGATTTTCGCCTGTTTTCGCCTTCACGGTGCTGTCGTCGAGGCGCACGATGACGCCGGGTCCCGTGAGCGGCGTAAGGCCGGCGCGCATGCGGAGCGTGTCGTCGCCCGCCGTGTCGCCGCCCGTCGCTTTGAGTGCGGCGACTTCGTCTTTGAGCTCGTCGCGCTCTTTTTCCGTCTCGGCGAGGCGCGCGGCGAGGTCTTCGACGCGCTGCATCGAGACGCTCGCGTCACGGCGGCTCGTCGTCTTGAACTGGACGGCGATCATGAAGCCCAAGAGCACGCAGACGAGCGCGATGGACCAGCTGCCTTTCCGGATCTGTTGCATGGGTGGTTCGGGTCTCCTTGTCTTTCGAGGATGCGTGGATTATTCGGTGATTTCCGTCGTTTCTGCCGGCGCTTTCGGCTGGATCTTGAGCTTGATGAACGGTGTCGTGTAGCTGAAGTCGACGTACTCGACGGGATACGGGTTCGATTTCTGATCTTCGAGGAAGCCTTGCGTGAGCCGCGCTTTTTCGTCGAGGCGGTCGAAATCGCCGAGGCGGATCTGCACGGAGCTCGTCGTGTAGGCGATCGTGTAACCCGGATGCTGGAGCGAGACCTCGGAGAGTTGCGCGAGGCCGTCCGGCGTCAACGCGCCGAGGAACGCGAGAATCTGCTGCACGTTTTCGTCCGGCACGTCGTCGCCGACGTATTTCTCGTGGAGGTTGAGCCCCGTGATGAGCGGAATCTGCATCTGCGCGAGGCCTTTGTGGACAGCGAGGACTTTGCCCGTGCGGTCGAGGTCGGCGTAGCCGTAGTCCGTCACGAGCGTCGCGAGCGGCCGGCGCTCGACGATGTGGACGGCGAGCGTGTCCGGCAGGACGCGGCGCACCTGCGCGTCCTCGATGCGCAGGTCCTGGCGCAGGCGGTAGGCGACTTCGTCGGTCTTGAGCGCGAACAGCGGCTCGCCGCGACGGATGCCGGCGATCTTGACGATGTCGTCATCCTTGAGGTACGACGCGCCGTCGAGCGCGACGCGCTGGAACGTGAAAATCGGCGCATAGACGAGGAACACCATGGCGGTCAGGATGACGCCGAGCGCGATCGCGCCCTTGATGATGCGGCGAGGGCTGCGTTTCATTTCTTATATCCAGCCATTTCCAAAATGTGCTCGCAGAGTTCCGGGAACTCGATGCCCATGGCGCGGCCGGCGTCGGGGACGAGGGAGAGTTCTGTCATGCCGGGGACGGAGTTGACTTCGATGACGTACGGCGTCTCGTCCTCCCCGAGCATCATGTCGACGCGGGCGACGCCTTTGCAGCCGCAGGCCGTGAACGTCTTCACGGCGAGTGCTTGGATTTCTTTCGTCTTCGCCTCGGACACAGGCATCGGGATGATATGATGCGATGCGCCTTTCGTGTATTTGCTGTCGTAATCGTAACGGCCGGATTCCGTCGTGATCTCGATGATGGGGAACGCCTGCTTCTCTTCTTCGTTGCCCCAGACGGCGACGGTGAGCTCGCGGCCCTTTATAAACTGTTCGACGAGGACTTCGTCGTTGTAGGCGAACGCCTGTTCGAGCGATTTTTTGAGGTCCTCGCTCTTCTCGACGATGTAGACGCCAATGGACGAGCCCTGCGACGCGGCCTTGACGACGACGGGCAGGCCGAAGTCCTTTTCGATTTCCGCTGCGAGGTCGCGCTTCATCTCGAACGCATGATACGTATGCGAGCGCGGCGTCGAGATGCCTTCGGCGACGAAGACGCGCTTTGACGCGGCCTTGTCCATCGTGCTGGCGGCGGCGAGCACGCCCGAGCCCGTGTACGGGATGCCGAGCATGTCGAGCGTGCCCTGGATGAGGCCGTCTTCGCCGAATTTGCCATGGAGCGCGTTGAAGACGATGGCGGGATCGGCCTTCTTGATTTCTTCGGCGAACGTCTGCGGATGCAGTTCCATGCCGACGGCGTTGTAATTTTTGGATTTCAGGGCGTTCAGGATGGCCGTGCCGGTCTGACGGGAAATGGCCGCTTCCGTGGAGGTGCCGCCCATCACTACGACAATTTTATCGTTTTTCATAACTTATTCCTCATTTGTTCCTTCAATATGCGTGCGCGCACCGGCGTCATCAAACGGCGCGCGAATTCATCAGTCGTGCAAGCGACCCGCTCCTGGCGCTGCGCTACGCTCCGCGCCTGTCCTCTCCCTGAGGGAGAGGCTGCAGGTTGAGAGGCCTTGCCTCTTACCTCACTGACACTTCTTCAGCATTTCAACCAATTCTTCACTCGTCTTGTAGATGTCGCCGGCGCCCATGGTCATGACGAGGTCGCCGTCTGTTGCGAGTTCTTTGAGCTTTGCGGCGATGTCTTCGCGCTTCGGGATGTAGATGACGTGTGCACCGGTCTGACGTTCGACGTCCTCCTTGATGGTTTCGCCGCTGATGCCCGGGATTGGCGCTTCGCCGGCGGCGTAGACGTCCGTCAGCACGAGGATGTCGGCGTCGACGAACGCCTTGCCGAACTCTTCGTGCAGCAGCTGCGTGCGCGAGTAGCGGTGCGGCTGGAATGCGCAGATGAGGCGCTTCGGCTGCGTTTCCTTCGCGGCTTTGAGCGTCGCGGCGATCTCCGTCGGATGGTGCGCGTAGTCGTCGACGACCCAGACGCCCTGCTCATGGCCTTTCGTCTGGAAGCGGCGCTTCGCGCCGTGGAACGCCGCGAGGCCGGCGGCCATTTTTTCGAACGGCACGCCGATGGAAAGGCCCGTGACGATGCAGGCCATGGCGTCGAGCACATTGTGGCGGCCTGGGATGTTCAGCGTGACGTGGCCGAGTTTCTCGTCGCCGTGATAGACGTCAAACTGGATTCCCTTGCCTGCCGCGCCGATGTTTCGCGCCTGATAGTCGGCCGGCTCGTCGATGGCGTAGGAATAGTATTTGCGATCGATGTTTTTCGCGATGTCGCGCAGGTTCTTGTTCTCGAAGCAGAGCACGGCGTAGCCGTCCTGCTCCTTCGTGTTCTCGATGAACTGCGTGAAGGCCTTGATGATGTTCTCCATCGTGCCATAGTGGTCCATGTGGTCGTCTTCGACATTCGTGACGACAGCGATGTACGGATGGAGCTTCAGGAACGTGCCGTCGCTCTCATCGGCCTCCGAGACGAGGTACTCGCCTGTGCCGACTTTCGCATTCGTACCGAGGTCGGGCACTTCACCGCCGACGACGATGGTTGGCGAGACGCCGGCCGCGTCGAGCGTGACGCCGAGCATGGAGGTCGTCGTCGTCTTGCCATGCGAGCCGGCGACGGCGATGCCCTTGTACTCGTTGACGAGCGCGGCGTTGATGTCGGAGCGGTGCAGCTTCGTGATGCCGAGGTCGCGCGCAGCGAGCACTTCTGGATTGTCGTACGGGATGGCTGTCGAGACGACGATGGCATCGGCGCCGCGCACGTTTTCAGCCTTCTGGCCGCCGAGCGTCACGCGCGCGCCGAGTTTCTTGAGCACCTCGATGACATCGGAGTCGTCGCGATCCGAGCCCGTGACGTCGTAGCCGAGCTCGCAGAGCACTTTGGCGAGCGGGCTCATGCCGGCGCCGCCGATGCCGACGAAATGGACATGCTCGATGCCCTGGAGTTCCTTCAGAGATTTTTTCACAATGATTTCCTCACTTTTTCTGCATGTCAATGACCATATCGGCAATCGTGTCGGCCGCCTCGGGACGGCCCATGGCCTTGCTCGCGGCCGCCATTTTTTCAAGCTTGCCCGGCTCGCTGAAGAGCTCCATGAGCACGCTGCCGAGGCGCTCGCTCGTGAGCTCGCGGTCGAGGATCATGCGCGCCGCGCCGGCCGTCTCACAGGCGCGCGCGTTGTGCTCCTGATGGTTCTCCGCCGCGTACGGATACGGCACAAGGATCGCGGGGATGCCGCGCGCCGTGAGCTCGGCGAGCCCCGTCGCGCCCGCGCGGAAAATTGCGAGGTCGGCCATCGCCATGGCCTGCGGCATGTTGTACAGATACGGTTTCACCTGGATGTGCGGCGCGGCGGCGAGGTCGACGCCCGCATCAGCGAGGCGCTGCAGTTGCGCGTCGTATTCGCCCTTGCCCGTCGCGTGCAGGAACTGCACTTCCGGATGGTTCTGCGCCTCTTTCAGCACGCCGATCATGGCGCGGTTCAAGCTGCGCGCGCCGCGGCTGCCGCCTGAGACGAGCACGACAGGTTTGTCTGCGGAAAATCCATATTCGCGCAGGCCGTCCGCCTTTTGCGCCGTCAGCACTTCGCGGCGGATCGGGTTGCCTGTGAAGACCGTCTTGCCCTTTGGGAAATGCTGCACGGCCTCTTCCGTGCCGGCCGCGATTTTCGTCACGAAATGCGAGAGAATCTTGTTCGTGATGCCCGGCACGACGTTCTGCTCCTGGATGAGCGTCGGCACGCCCGCGAGGCTCGCGGCAAGCAAAATCGGCCCGCAGACGTATCCGCCCGTGCCGATGGCCGCGTCGGGATGGAAATGCTTCACGACGTGGCGCGCTTTCGCGACGCCGAGCATCGCCTTCGCCGCGCGGCGGACGTTGTCCATCGTGAAATGACGCTCGAAGCCCTGCAGGTCGATGGTCTCAAACGGCAGGCCTTCCTTCGGCACGATGTCGGATTCGAGGCCGCGCTTCGTGCCGACGTAGAGGAAGCGCGCGTCCGGCACCTTCTTCTGGAGCGTGCGGATGAGCGTGATGGCCGGGTAGATGTGGCCGCCCGTGCCGCCGCCCGATACGATGATGTTCATGCATGGCCTCCGTCTTTTTCCACGAGGTCTTCTGGGAGCTCTACTTTGCCCGGCAGGGCGCAGACGAGCTGTTTGAAGTCGCGGCCGCGATGCGCCATGTCGGGATACATGTCAAAGCTGGCGCAGGCCGGCGACAAGAGCACGGTCTGGCCGACGAGCGCGAGCGCGTGCGCGAGTTGCACGGCGCGCGGCATGGAGTAGCCCGCTGCGTAAATCTGATCCTCCGGGAAGCCGGCATCCGCCGCCGCATCGCGGAAGCGCATGGCCGCGTCACCGATGAGGATGAGCGCGTCGCAGCGCTCCTTGACCTTTGCCATGAAGGCCGTGAGGTCGGTCTTCTTGTCGTCGCCGCCCGCGATCAGGATGATGTGCTCGAACGTCTCGAGCGCCTTGATGGCCGAGTCCGTGTTCGTGGCTTTCGAATCGTTGTAGTATCGCACGCCGTCGACCTTGGCAAAATATTCGATGCGGTGCTCGACGCCGGCGAAGCGCTTCAAAACCGGTTTCATCGCGTCGGCGTCACAGCCGGCGAAATACGCGACGGCGATGGCCGCCATGGCGTTCTCGACGTTGTGCGGGCCTTTGATGCCGAGTTCGTCCGTGGTGACGAACGGGATTTCCTGGCCGCCCCAACGCAGGACGATCGTGTCATCCTTCAAAGCCACGCCTTCGGCAAGGTCGTTCTTGCGGCTGAAAAAGCAGACGCGGACGCCTTCGGGCACGCGCGCCTTCATGCCGCGCACGCGCTCGTCGTCGTAATTCAGCACGACGACGTCGCCCTGCGTCTCATCCGCGAACATGCGTTCTTTCATGGCCTGATAAACGTCCATCGAGCCGTGGCGGATGATGTGGTCGGGCGTGACGTTGAGCACGGCGGCGACGTGCGGGTGGAAGTACGCGCTCGCCTCCATCTGGAAGCTCGAGATCTCAGCGGCAATCGCGCCGTCTTTGCCGATCTGGTCCGCGACTTTCGAGAGCGCAACGCCGATGTTGCCGCCGACGCCCGTCTTTTCCTTGCCGTATTTCGTTTCCAATAATTTGCCGAGCAGCGTCGTTGTCGTCGTCTTGCCGTTCGTGCCCGTCACGGCATAGAACGGCGACTGCGCGATGTCCTGCGCGAGCTCGACTTCGCTCGCGACGCGGATGCCTTTCTGGTACGCGGCCTGCACGAGCGGGATGCGCACGGGCACGGCCGGCGCGACGACGACGAGGTCGATGCCATCTAAAAGCGCTTCCGTCTGCGGGCCGAAGACGCATGTGACGCCGAGCGCCCGCAGCGGTTCGAAATCAAACGGCAGGTCGCTTTCGATTTTCGCATCGGAGAGCGTGACCGCCGCGCCGTACTTGCGACCGATCTCCGCCGCCGCGAAGCCGCTGACGCCCGCGCCGATGACGAGCATATGGTTTGCTTCAAAAGACATGATATCGATTCCTTTCCAACATTAGAGGGCGTACGCGCACCGGCGACTTGTGACTACGTTCATATTGTGACGAAGTACAAGCGACTCCCACCTGGCGCTGCGCTTCGCTCCGCGCCTGTCCTCCCTCTGAGAGGGAGGCTGGGGTCAAGCGGGCATCAGCGACAGCCCCGCGATACTCGCGATAAGGCCGACGAGCCAGAAGACCGTGACGACTTTCCACTCCGACCAGCCGCCGAGTTCGAAATGATGGTGGATCGGGCTCATGCGAAAGACGCGCTTGCCCGTCGTCTGGAACGAGATGACCTGGATGATGACGGAGAGCGCTTCGCAGACGAAGACGAAACCGATGACGACGAGCAAAAGTTCCGTGTGCGTCAAAATGCCGACAGCCGCGAGCGCGCCGCCGAGCGCAAGACTTCCCGTGTCGCCCATGAAGACCTTCGCCGGATGCGCGTTGAAGCGCAGAAATCCGAGACACGCCGCCGCGATGGCGACGCAGAACAGCGCGAGATCCGTGTGTCCCGTCAGCGCTGAAACGACGGCGAACGCGCTCGCAGCAATCGCCATTTCGCCCGACGCGAGGCCGTCGAGGCCGTCCGTGAGGTTCACGGCGTTCGACGTGCCGACGAGCACGAACAGCACGAGCGGATAGTAGAGCCAGCCGAGGTCGACATTGACATCCACCCCCGGGATCCAGATGCCCGTATCGATGCCGAGCACCTGCGTGCCGATGTACATCGTGACGACGGCGATGAGGATCTGGCCGGCGAGCTTCTGCCGCGCCTTGAGGCCGAGGTTGCGCTTCTTGACGACCTTGATGTAATCATCGAGGAAACCGAGCACGAAATGGCCGAGCATGATGAAGAGCGCGAGCATGATTTCCGTCGACCACGGCGCGGCGATCAGCGTCGCGACCGTGATGCCGAGGATGATCATGATGCCGCCCATCGTCGGCGTGCCGCTCTTCGCCTGATGGCTCTTCGGCCCTTCCTCGCGGATGCTCTGGCCGAATTTCAGCTTGTGCAGCTCCGGGATGAAGAACGGTCCCGTCATGAGCACGAAACCGGCCGCGACGGCGGCCGCGATGATGACTTGCTGTAGCATGGATTCCACCTTATAACAACTTGATAATCTCTTCCATCTTCATGCCGCGCGAGCCCTTGAACAGGACGGCGTCGCGGGGCTGGAGGATGCGGTGCAGGAGGTCGGCCGCTTCCTCGTGCGATGCTGCGCGGTAGACCGCTTTCATGCCGGCTGCTTCCGCGCCGGCCGCGATCTCTTCGCCCATCGCGCCGCGTGTGACGAGCGCGGCGAACCCGTGCTCCGCGACCTCGCGGCCGACGGCGCGGTGCGCTTGGGCGGAGATGTCGCCGAGCTCGAGCATGTCGCCGAGCACGGCGACCTTGCGGCCTTTCGTGAGCTCCGAGAGCGTCTCGATCGCCGCTTTCATCGACATCGGGCTCGCGTTGTATGCGTCGTTGATGACGTGGTACCCCTTCACATCCTCGACCTCGAAGCGCATCTTCGTCGCTTCGAGGTGCGTGAGGCCGTCCGCGATCTCTGCGGGCGTCTCGCCCATGGCAAAGCCGCAGGCGATGGCCGCGAGCGCGTTCTCGACGTTGTGGCGGCCGACCATGGCGACCGTGTATGCGTGCGTCTCGCCCGCGTACGTCACGTCGAACGTCGTCGTTTGCCCGTCCGTCTGCACGTTGCCGCCCTTGACGTTCGCCGGATGGTCAAGGCCGAACGTCAGCACGCGCACGTCCTTCTTCGCTTTCAATCGCATGCGCGCGACGTATTCGTTGTCGGCGTTGAGGATGACCGTGCCGCCCGCCGGGATGGCCTCGACGAGCTCGCTCTTCGCCTTCGCGATGTTCTCGAGCGAGCCGAGGAGCTCCATGTGCGTCTCGCCGACGTTCGTGACAATGCCGACGGACGGCGCGGCGATCGGCGCCATGGCCTCGATCTGGTGGAAACCGCGCATGCCGATCTCGACGACGGCCGCCGTGTGCGTCTCGTTCAGGCCGAGCAGCGTCAACGGCAGGCCGATTTCGTTGTTGAAATTCGCCTGCGTCTTCAGCACCGGGCCGCGCGCCGACAGCACGGCCGCCGTCAGGTCTTTCGTCGTCGTCTTGCCGTTCGAGCCCGTGATGGCGACGACGGGGATGTCGAAGCGTTCGCGCCAGGCATGCGCGAGCTGCTGGTAGGCGTGCAGCGTGTCCTTGACCGTGAACACGTCCGCGCCCGTGATGTCCTGATACTTCACGGGCTCGCACGGTTCGCTGACGACAACGCCCTTCGCGCCCTTCGCCACGGCCTCGGCAGCGAAATCTTCGCCATTGAAACGCTCGCCCCGGAGCGCGACGAACAGCACGCCGTCCGTGATCTTGCGCGTGTCCGTGACGATATCCGTGAACTCCGTGATGGCGGGCTCGGCGTGCGCCGCTTTCGCCTTCGTCGCGACGAGGAAGTCGCGTACCGTACATGCTGGCATCAGGCGTTCTCCTTTCCGAGCTTTTGCGCGATTGCCATGCGCGCCTGCTCGCGGTCGTCGAAATGAATCGTCTTGTCTTTAAGAATCTGATAATCCTCATGCCCCTTGCCGAGGATGACGACGATGTCATCCGTCTGCGCGAGCTCGATGGCGCGGAAAATCGCCTCGTGGCGGTCGGGGATGCACTCATGATGCTTGTTGCCGATTTTTTCCTTCACGCCCGCTTCGACTTCCGAAAGGATGAAATCCGGATCCTCGGAGCGCGGGTTGTCGCTCGTCGCGATGACGATGTCGGCGAGTTCGGCCGCGAGGCGGCCCATGATCGGGCGCTTCGTGCGGTCGCGGTCGCCGCCGCAGCCGAAGACGGCGATGATCTTCCGCTTCGCGATTTCGCGCGCCGTCTTCAAGACGTTCTCGACGCCGTCCGGCGTGTGTGCGTAGTCGACGATGACGGAGAAATCCTGCCCCGCCTTCACGAGTTCGAAGCGGCCCGGGACGGCCGTGAAGCTCTCGAGCACGGCGCGGATATGCTCCGGCGCGATATGCTCGGCAAGCGCCGCACCAACGGCGCTCATGACGTTATAGACATTGAAGATGCCCGTGATATGGAGCGCGAGGGGCATTTTCCCAAACGAACTGTGATTCAGCGTGAAATGCGCACCGTCCGCACGCACGTCGATGTCTGTCGCGCGCAGTGCCGCATGTTCCGCATGAATGCCATACGTCAGGTGCGCGCATGATGCATGGTCGAGCATCGTCTGCCCCGCCGCATCGTCGATGTTGACGACCGCCGTCTTGCCCTGCTTCGCGCTTGGCTCGCTGACGTGCTCGAAGAGCTTCGCCTTCGCGAGCTTGTAATTTTCCATTGTCTTGTGGTAATCGAGATGATCCTGCGTGAGGTTCGTGAAGACCGCCGTGTCGAACTCGATCCCCGCGACGCGGTTCTGGTCGAGCGCATGCGACGAGACTTCCATGACGACGTAGTCCATGCCTTTGTCGCGCATGAGTGCGAGCGTGTTCTGGAGCTCGACGACGTCCGGCGTCGTGTTGTGGATCGGCAGGACTTCGTCCTCGATCATGATCTGGATCGTGCCGATGAGACCGACCTTTTTGCCTGCATGGCGCAGGATCGCGCGCGTCAGGTAGCTCGTCGTCGTCTTGCCGTTCGTGCCTGTGATGCCGATGACACGCATCGCGCGCGCCGGGTAATCATGGAAGAATGGCACAATCGCGTCGAGCGCCGGCTGCAGCTCCGGCACGACGAGCTTCGTCACGCCCGCAGGCACGTCCGCATCGCGGCGCGTCGTCAGCACAGCGACCGCGCCCTGCTTGACGGCCTGCGGGATGAACGTGTGGCCGTCAACATGGACGCCCGGGATCGCGACGAACAGCGTGCCCGCCTCCACTTTGCGCGAATCGTGCTGGATGGATGTGATGTCTTTATCGTCACCGACGAGCTCCGCGCCACGGACGAGCGCGGCGAGCTGGCTGAGTTTCTTCATATATGTGAGCCTCCGCAAAATTGTTAATAGCTGATACTAAATGAACCGTCCCTCATTATATAACGAAGCGGCGGATTTTTATAGAGGGAAAATGCCCCGATGTTGCAAAAAATGCGAGAAATTGCAACGCGCGGCAGCGGCACGAAAAAAGCTGCTGCAAATGCCATGCAACAGCTCAATTTTTCTTCTCGTTTGCCTGTGATTTCGTGTTGTGCGTGAAGTAGACGTTCTGCGGCACTTCCATGCCGAGGCGGCTCGTCGCGATGTCCTTGATGCGCTTCGGCGACTTCAGCTTCGCGATGTCGATCTTCAGGCGTTCGTTCTCCTGCTCGAGCTGCTCTGCTTTCTGCTGCGTCTCGACGAGGTTGTAGCCGCGGTTCGCCGTGAGGCCGGCGCGCACCGTGACCGCCATCGCGAGCGCCGCGACAAGCAGGATGCTCCACGTCAGGCGCGAGCGCCATTTCTGGTCGAGGACGACGTGCGGACGCGGCGGGTGCTTCGGGCGCGGCGCACGGACGGCCGGTTCTTCGTATTCTTCGTAATACTTGTGTGCTCTTGCCGGCATCAGGCCGCACCCCCTTCCTCAACGAAAGGAGGCAATTTTTCCGCCACGCGGAGTTTCGCGCTCTTTGCGCGCGTGTTCTTCGCGAGCTCGTCCTTCGTCGCCTTCGTGCCCTTGACGAGCAGCTTGAGCTCCGGGTGATGGTGGCAGACGCAGACGGGGAGCTCCGGCGGGCAGATGCAGCCGCGCGCCATCTCGCGGAGCGCGTTCTTCGCGATACGATCCTCGAGCGAATGGAACGTGAGGATCACGAGCCGCCCGCCTGGCTTCAGCGCGTCCGATGCTGCGTGAAACGCCTCGGAGAGAATGCCGAGCTCGTCGTTGACCTCGATGCGGATCGCTTGGAAGATGCGCTTCGCCGGATGGCCGTTTTCCGCGCGGCGCACGGCCTTCGGGATGGCTTTGCAGATGAGATCGACGAGCTCGCCCGTCGTCTCAACGGGTTTTTCTTTGCGCGCGTCGACGATGAACCGCGCGATGCGGCGCGCCCATCGCTCCTCGCCGTAATCGTGGAAGATGCGGTCGAGGTCATCCTCGCTGTATGTGTTCACGACATCATACGCCGAGAACGCAGCGCTCTCGTCCATGCGCATATCGAGCGGCGCATCCTGCATGTACGAAAACCCGCGCTCCGCCGTGTCGAGCTGGTGCGACGACACGCCGAGATCGAACAGCACGCCATCCACGGCCGGCACGCCGAGCTCGTCGAGGATCTGCGCAAGGTTCCGGAAATTGTCGTGCACGATGTCGACGCGGCATGCAAAACCCGCGAGGCGTTCTTTCGCCGCCGCGACGGCCTCCTCGTCCTGATCGATGCCGATGAGGCGGCCGCACGCGGAAAGGAGGGACGCGATGCGCGATGAGTGTCCCGCACCGCCGAGCGTGCAGTCGACATACGTGCCGTCGGGCTTCACGGACAAGCCGGAAATGACCTCTTCAGGCATCACACTGATGTGATGAAAATTTGTTGCCACACGCTCACCTCCTTCAGTTCTTTCCTTCGATGATAAAATTTCTAAGAACCTTACGATCTACCTTCGCCACTCCCACCACCGCTTCGCGGTCCCCCTCCCTCAGAGAGGGAGGCTGGAGTTTGAATGACTTATTTCCTCTTTGTTTCAAATCCCAAGATCAGTTAGTGTTGCTGCGATGGCCGTGACGTCGGGCTCGACTTCGTCCGTGTATTGCGTCCAGACGTCGCGGCTCCAGACTTCGATGCGGCTGTCCGTGCCCGTCAGCACGACGTCCTGCCGGAGCGCGATGCCTGCATAGTTCCGCAGGTTCGCCGGCACGAGGAAGCGCCCCTGCTTGTCGCACTCGAGCGTCCGCGCGCTCGCAAAGAAGAAGCGCGACAGCGCGCGCGCCTCCGGCTTCACGAGCGGGAGCTTGCGGAGCTTTTCCGCGAGCACGTCCCACTCCGTCTGCGCGTAGAGGAACAGGCAGCGGTCGAGGCCCTTCGTGATGACGAACGACACGCCGAGCTCGGCGCGGAAATCCGCCGGCAGGATGACGCGGCCTTTCGCATCGATCGCGTGCGTGTACTCGCCCATGAACATCCTGCCATCACCACCTGACTGCCACCTTGTGACACTTTCCCCCACAATTCACCACATTAACATATTCTTTTTATAGCAGAAATCTCCTGCCAATGCAAGGAAAAAATCAAAAAAAGACAGCCTCCTGCGTGAGGAAGCTGTCGTCGCGTACGATATGCATCAGCTCTTGATCCACCCGAACCGCTCGAAAATCGGCGTGTAGCGGATGCGTTCGAGGAACGATTTGTTCGTGTCCTCCGTGTGGAACACGGGGACGCGTTCGAGGGCGTAGATGTTGCTGGCCTTGTCGACGTTGCCGTACTTGATCGTGAACGCGGCCTTGTAGCCGGCCTCTTTCACGAGGTTCGCAATGTGGAGGTTGTACGTGCCGGTCGGATAGGCCATGTAATTGATCTCGTGGCCAAGCTCCTTCTCGATTTTTTTCTTCGAGTCGACGAGTTCCGCGCGAAGCTCGTCGTCCGAGAGGTCGGTCATCGACTTGTGGTCGACCGTGTGCGACTGGATGGAGATGTTGTCCGCATCCATCTCGCGCGCCTGGTCCCACGTCATGTAGTTCGGATAGACGCCGAGGAAGCTCGACACGACGAAAATCGTGCCCTTGAAACCGTATTTCTTGAGGATCGGGTACGCGTTCTCGTAGTTGTCCTTGTAGCCGTCGTCGAACGTAATCATGACAGGGTTCTCCGGCAGTTCGGCGTTGCCTGCGAGGCTGTCGTAGAGCTCGTCCGGCGTGATCGTGTGGTAGCCGTTGTCCGCGAGGTATTTCATCTGCGCGTCAAAGTCCTCGGGCCGCACGGCGAGCGAGATGAACGTGTCGTCGATCTTGTGGTAGTTCAGGATCAGCACCTTTGTGCCGTTCTCGCTGTCCGCGACCATGCTCGCCGTCATCTGCTTCGGGCTCGCGAGCAGGAACGGGATGGCGAGGAGCATCACGAGGAGGACGATGCGCCGCGCCCAGCGCGGACGGTCTTGGTGCATCGGAAAAGAAAACATAAGAGGCCTCCGTTTTCAAAAAGAGTAGCGCGGGCGCGAGCGCCACCGCAAGAAGAACAGGATGAGCGCGGCGATCACGGCGCCGCCCGACAGCAGCCGCCCGAGCGGCAGCAGCGCCTCGGGATGCGCGTTCAGGTAAAAGAAGCCGCACCCGAAGCGGATGGCCGCGACGAGGCCGAGGCCGAGCAGGAACAGGCAGCCCGCCGGCCACGGCCGCCTGCGATGCGCGTCGAGACAAGAGCCGAGCGAGACGAGGACGAACGCCGCGAACTGCAAACCCGCCTGATACAGCGCAATGGGACGGAAATACAGCATGTTCTCGAAGCCCATCGGCCGATAGCGGTACTCGATGTACTCCATGAGCGTGTGATCGTTCGGCACGTCCGCGGGGAACGGCGTCCCCATCGTGAGCTGCATGCCGAAGATGCCGAGCTCATGGACGACGACGGCGAGGATGAACGCCGGCACCAAGAGGTCGAGCCAATGCCACGCACTCACGCCGTGCACGACGCTGTAGCCGAGCACGGTCAAGAAGAAGCCGAGCATGCCGCCGTAAAACGACAAACCGCCGTGCCAGACGCAGAAAATTTCCCCGAGATTGTTCGCGTACTGCGCGAAATTGTGCAGCACGAAACCGCCGCGCGCGAAGACGAGCGCGACAGGCAGGCCGTAGACGAGGAGGTCGAGGAGCGGCGCCGTGCGCTCATGGCGCAGGCGCACCGACACCCACGCGCACGACGCGCCGAGCACGACGGCCGCGCACACGACGAGCCCATAGGTATAGATGGGAACACCGAGCCCTTCCCATGCAATGAGTCCCAAGACGATCCCTCCACGAAAGCACCTTTGATTTCATGATTCGCCCCTTATTCTAGCGCGGATGGAAAGGAAAAACCAGTCCCGTTTCCAAGAAAAATCAAAAATTCCGGATGCGGAACAAAAATCTGACAAAAAATCGTAACATTCGATGGTGAAAACGCGCACGACTTGTGATATAATGCTTTCACAGAAGGGCGTAGGATACCCCTCGGGGGTTTTCTCCGCCCGAACGTTGCATTCTTTGTCAGGAGGTTTTTCACAATGGCAATCACGAAAGATATGAGCATCCTCGAAGTCGTCCAGCAGTATCCGGATACGGCGGAAGTCTTCATGAGCGCCGGCATGGGCTGCCTCGGCTGCGCCGCCGCGCACTTCGAGAACATCGAGCAGGGCGCGCTCGCGCACGGCATCGACGTCGACGCCCTCATCCAGGGCCTCAACGACTGCGTCGGCGCCACGGCGAACGCCTGAGTTCCACGCACACGAAAAGAGCGGGTCTCCATCACGGAGGCCCGCTCTTTTTATGCACGCGTTTCCCTGCAGGTCAGGAACACACCGGCGAACACGAGGAAACAGCCGATTATTTCTACGCTGTGGAGGCATGCTCCCGCAAATAGGACATTCAGTACTACGCCCCAAAGGATGTACGTCGCATTCAGCGTCATGCCACGCGCACAACCGAGCAGATGGTTCGCCCGGTAATCCAACAGGTACGAAAAGCCGGCGGCCATGCCAGCAACGAAAAGTGTTGGTGTCTGCACGGCAGCACACGCCACAGGGACCAGTGGCACACTGTCTGCCATCAGTAGTACCGCCGCAATCACGGTCAGCACACTCCCCGAAATCATTTCACGAAACGTGATGGCCGCTTCTGGCGTCATCTTCTGCATGCCCCACGTTGCCAAAACAATTTCAAGTGCCCAGCAACCTGCCGCAACCACCGAGGCGACAAGTCCCCGGAAAGAGACATCCCCCTGTGCTGGCAGATAACTGACCAGTGCCGCACCGCATACGACGAGGAATGTCCCTCCCCACATCGTCCGCTTCATTGGCTGATGCAAAAAAATATGTGCAATGAGACTCCCGAGGATCGGATACGAGGATGTGATGATGAGCGCATATGACGGACCTGCCCAGAGGATGCCTGCGGCATAACAGACCTGTCCCACGGGACCACCGAGGAATGCCGCAAGCAGGATGGCTCCACCTCGTCGACTGCGCCATTCTTGATAAAATGCGTTGAGACGGCGACGCATCCCATACAAAAAGAGCATCGTCAACGCCGCAAACGCATCATTGACTGCTGCGCCCACCAAGGGAAAGGCCGACGCTGGCATGGCTGGCGCAACTGCCGCAAACGCCGAAGCGCCGATGGCAAACAGAAAATTATTACATCCCCACAAACATCCGCTGCCGAGTCCTGCGACATAGCCATCTGTCTGTTTAGTCATACGACACCTCATCGCACAGGCCGGTAGCAGCCTGTTCCAATGACGCGTCCATCGCCCATTGCGGACATGCTATCGCAAAACGGTATTGACTTTCCGCATATGAACCGAACGTTTCTCCCAACTGCTCTTTGTAATCACACCAATTGCTCCACAGCAGCCCGCCAGCTGCCATGAACGAGAAAAATCGAAGCCGCTCCCCTGGTTGTGCCCTTCTGCTGAGATAAAGATCGAGGAGCTTTTCGGATTGCGCTCTGGAATAGCCTGCATAAATGGCGAACATCGCCGGATCCATCAGTGGGTCGCATCCAGCTGCATACTCCCAATCGATCAGATGAACCCGCCCGTCCTCCGCCAACAAAAAATTATCCGCGACCGCATCGATATGGCACAGGCAAAAGGAGTCCTGTCGCAATGCTTGGAGTGGCGCGAGGCGAAAAACATTACGCTTGACGTCTTCATAATCCGCATGACGCATCACGCCATGACACAGGCGCTCATAAAACACGATCTGTTCCATAATGTCGAACGTCTTTGTAAACGGCAACCGCAACGCATGCAACCGGTGCAAGGCCTTCATGCAAATACGCACATCCGCCTCTACCTGTGGTCGGCAAGGCCGCACATCTGGAAGGAACTCCGTGACCTTGTATCCCTTTTCTGGGGAAATCGCCACGACGTGTTCGCCCATACCAAACGGGGCAATGCATCGATATGCTTCTGCTTCACCCGCACGGTCAAGCAATTGTTCCGTTCCTATGCCATTCAGCCGAATGACATACGTTTTACCGTCCACCTCGCATCGAAAAGAATCGTTCGTCATCCCCTGCTTCAACGCAAACACAGACGACACATCCACGTTCTGGTGAAACACATCTTGCACGACAGCTGAAATCAACTGCAATTCACGCGCTTGCTTGCTTGCTTGCTTGCTTGCTTGCTTGCTTGCTTGCTTGCTTGCTTGCTTGAACAATTTTATTTTTTCCTCCCATACCTGTCAACTCACAACATTCATTTACTTTAATATCATCTCTAATTTTATATTAGCATAACAATATGCCATTGGCAATCATGCGTTCGGCGCAAAAAATTCGATGATGGTATGGATGGCAAGGTCCATGAGTTTCGGGTCGCGGAACGGATGGTCGGCGCCCTCTACGGGGACGAACGTGATGACGTTGTTTTCGGCGAACGTTTCGGAGTCTTCGATCGGCACGGTCGTGTCGGCCGTACCGTGGAGGATCATCATATCGTCGGCGCAATCGAAGTACTCATACTCCCGCACATCGCTCGCGGCGAGGTCGTCGAACAGCTGCCGGTCGACCTTCATCTTGCGCTCCATGCCGATGAGGACATCCTTGCCCTTCTCGATTTTCTTCCAATCGTCATCCGAGACGTTCGCGCGCATGAGGTCGTACATGCGGATGCCGGGGCAGCGCAACGCAATCTTTTTGAACGGGTTGCCGACCTCCGCGATGTATTTCAACGTGAGGTAGCCGCCGAAGCTGACGGAGTAGATGAAGACGTCTTGCGCCTGCAGGACGTTTTTCGCGTGGTTCACGACGAGCGTCAGGTACTCCATGCACTCGGAAAGCACGAGCTTCTTGCGCGCGTCCTGCCCGTGGCACGGCCAGTCGAACGCAATCACGGCGTCCGTCTTGTACTTCGCCGTCTCCTTCTCCGCGAATTTCTGGATGTTCGCGCGATCCTTGCTGCCGCCGTAGCCGTGCGTGCAGATGACGACACGCGCGTACGTCCGCGCATCACTGTGCGCGAACAGCTTGCAGCGGACGCTGTAGCCGTCCGCGTTGATGTCGAAATGTTTTTCCATGAAAATTCCTTCCAGCACAAAAGGCAGGCCCCGCACGAGGTCTGCCTTTTCAGATTCAATTGCCCTGCTCCATTTCTTCTGCCGCGATGAGGTCGTCGCGCAATCCGCGCATGGCGCGGCGGGCGATGGCGATGGGACAGTCGGGGGAGCAGATGGCGCAATGGCCGCAACACGCTTCGATGGCGTCGAGCGCGGCCTGGACGTTGTCTTTTTGCAGCATGATGAACGCTTCCTTTTGCCGTCAGGCAAACTGCTTCATTTGTCCACGACCGGCACTTTCGCGCGGATGCCGACCATGATGACGGCGAGACAGCCGAAGGCCGTCCCCAGCCCGAGCCAGCCGTTCTGCGTGACGCCGTCGACGATGTAGCCGAGGAGGCAGCAGACGGAGACGGTCAGGACGTACGGCAGCTGCGTGCTGACGTGGTCGAGATGGTGGCATTGCGCGCCGGCCGACGCGAGGATCGTCGTGTCGGAGATCGGCGAGGCGTGGTCGCCGCCGACGGCGCCCGAGAGGACGGCCGCGACCGTGACGACGAGGAGGTTCGCATTTTCCGTGCCGACGATGGCCATGGCGATCGGGATGAGGATGCCGAACGTGCCCCAGCTCGTGCCGGTCGCGAACGCGAGGCCGACGGCAACGAGGAAGAAGATGGGCGGCAGGAGCGTCATGACCGTGGCGTTCGAGCTGACAACGGCGCCGACGTAGCCGCCGAGGTCGAGGTATTTGTCCGAGCAGATGCCCGAGAGCGTCCACGCGAGGCAGAGGATGAAGATGGCGGGAACCATGGCCTTGAAGCCTTTCGCGAAGCACGCGCAGAACTGGCCGAACGTGATGACGCGGCGCGGGAGATACAGGAGGCCCGTGAAGACGAACGCGATGAACGAGCCGAGCGCGAGCGATTTCGCCGAGTCGCAATCAGCGAACGCATCCGCGATGGACTTTCCTTCGTGGATGCCGCCCGTGTAGAGCATGCCGTAGACGCAGGCCGCGATGAGCACGACGAGCGGCAGGATGAGGTCATAGATCTTGCCGTTGCCGAGGCCGAGCGCGTCCTCTCCGACCTCTTCGTCCGTGTCCTGGTACTCAGGCGGGATGAAGAAGTGTTCTGCATTTTCCTGGACGGAGCGGCCCATCGTCGCGTAGTCGCGGCCCGTCCAGATGACGAACAGCATGAACGCGAGCGTGCACCACGCGTAAAGGTTGAACGGAATCGTCTGGAGGAACAGGTTGAAGCCGTCAATCGTCGCGTCCTCCGGGAGCGACGAGCCGACGGCCGCCGCCCAGCTCGAGACGGGCGCGATGATGCACACGGGCGCCGCCGTCGCGTCGATGATGTACGCGAGCTTCGTGCGGGCGATCTTGAATTTGTCCGTGACGGGGCGCATGACGGTGCCGACGGTCAGGCAATTGAAGTAATCGTCAATGAAGATGACGATGCCGAGCAGCGCCGTCAGGATGGAGGCGCTGCGCTTGCCATGGATGACGCGCGCCGCCCACTCGCCATACGCGCGCGTCGCGCCGGAGCGCGTGATGGCCGCGACGAGGATGCCGAGGATGACGAGGAAGACGAGGATGTTGACATTGCCGCCGACCTTGTCCTCCATGACGGCGAACATCGTGAGGATGGACTCCAGGAGATTGCCGCCCGTGAACAGCAGCGCGCCCGAGA
>Ga0256404_1005821_pt1 | contig 21215 bp, 17 predicted proteins | sample RumenRJG_01DNA_FD_185990 | JGI IMG/M metagenome (GOLD analysis project Ga0256404, IMG submission 185990) | Bovine rumen microbial communities from Lethbridge, Alberta, Canada - RJG_01 | ecosystem: Host-associated > Mammals > Digestive system > Stomach > Rumen | place: Canada: Alberta | collected...
TTGATGAAGAGCTTGTAGCAGAGATCTTCTGTCGTAATCTTATAACGGAAATCCTTCTTGCGATCAACATAAGGTACACCTGTGGCTGGCTCAACGATGCGATGACCGTCTTTCTTTCTATAACGAACGTAAGGGTTGTAAAGGGGATTGATGTCGATGGCTAAGCCGTAGGCATGCTTCGACAGATGTTTGGTGTCTGACACAGCACGATAGCAGAAGCAACTGGTGTTGTTGGCACGCATCTGTCGTTCGTCGTCGGCATCATAGTTGTCGGATAGGGTGATGCGTTGGATGGGGTAACGGGCCTCGTAAAGTTCACGGAAAATAGTAAGAAGTTTGGAGGCAATGCGCTTGTTACAGACAAGTTCCCCCTGATGGGTACGTCCGTCGTAGTCATAATGAAGCACGCGGAGGTAACGTAAGTCTGCGCGCTGGATATGGGGATTAGGCTGATAACTGCGACCCTGCATGTGTTGCCAGATACTATCAGGAATGGTCTGAGCGGTGAATCCCTCAGAAAGTGTCTGGCCTTGCAGGCTCAAAGCACTGCAAAGCCAGACTATCAGACATAGGAATTTAATACGTGTCATTTATGAGAAGGCCACGGTGAGTCCTGCCATGACGATGCTGACCATCGACATGAGTTTGATCAGAATGTTGAGCGAAGGGCCAGAGGTATCCTTGAAGGGATCGCCAACGGTATCGCCAACGATACAGGCCTTGTGGGCAAACGAGCCCTTGCCGCCGAAGTTACCTTCCTCGATATTCTTCTTGGCATTATCCCAGGCACCACCGGCATTTGCCATAAAGACAGCGAGGGTGAAACCACCAGCCAGACCACCTACGAGCAGTCCGAGGACACCAGCCACACCGAGGACGATACCCACGATGATGGGGATGAGGATGGCGAGGATAGAGGGCACGATCATCTCGTGCTGGGCAGCACGGGTAGAGATCTCCACACAACGACCGTAGTCAGGTGTGCCTGTACCTTCGAGGATACCGGCAATCTCACGGAACTGACGGCGCACCTCTTGTACCATCTTCTCTGCTGCACGACCCACAGCCTCCATCGTCATACCACAGAATAGGAAGGCAGCCATGGCACCAATGAAAGCTCCAACGATCACACGTGGGTTCATGAGGTTGATTTGGAAGAAGTTCATGAAGTCGGGGATAGTAGCATCGGAAGCGGAGATCACGTCGCCTGCCACATTGGTCAAGGTCTGTCCGGCACGGGCCATCGCAATCTTGATCTCCTCGATATATGAGGCGAGCAAGGCGAGAGCAGTGAGGGCAGCAGAACCGATGGCAAAGCCCTTACCAGTAGCGGCGGTGGTGTTGCCAAGTGCATCAAGCGAGTCGGTGCGATGACGAACCTCTTCGCCCAATCCGCACATTTCGGCATTACCACCGGCATTGTCGGCGATAGGTCCGTAGGCGTCGGTGGCGAGGGTGATACCCAGTGTAGAGAGCATACCGACGGCAGCAATACCGATGCCATAGAGACCGTGAGACAGTGATTCTGACGACATAGAGAGGTCGAAGCCATTGGCACAAAGGTAACTGAGCATGATGGCTACACCAATCGTGATCACAGGGATGCAGGTAGAGATCATTCCCGTGCCGATACCCTTGATGATCACCGTAGCGGCACCTGTCTGTCCTGCCTCAGAGATCTTCTGGGTGGGTTTGTAAGAGTGAGAGGTATAGTACTCAGTAGCCTGTCCGATGATGACACCGGCAGCCAAACCAGAGATCACAGAGAAGGAGAGACCGAGCCAATTCTCAATACCTAAGAGGTAGAGGATGGCGAAGGAGGCCACAGCAATAAGAATGGCGCTGACATTCGTTCCTACAGAGAGGGAATGAAGCAGATCCTTCATCGTGGCACCTTCCTTAGTGCGTACCAAGAAGATTCCCAAGAGAGATAGGAACACACCCACGGCTGCAATGAGCATCGGGGCGATGACAGCCTTTAACTGGATCTCAAGACCTGCCACACCGAAGGCAGCAGCACCGAGGGCAGCGGTAGAGAGTACGGAACCGCAATACGACTCGTAGAGGTCGGCACCCATACCAGCCACATCGCCCACGTTATCACCGACGTTATCGGCAATGGTAGCGGGATTGCGAGGATCGTCTTCGGGGATGTCGGCTTCAACCTTACCCACAATGTCGGCACCTACGTCGGCAGCCTTCGTGTAGATACCACCACCCACACGGGCGAAGAGAGCCTGTGTAGAAGCACCCATACCGAAGGTCAGCATGGTGGTTGTAATAGAGATGAGTCCATCTGCATCGAAGTGGTTCAGAACAATAAACCAGATGGCAATGTCTAACAGACCAAGACCTACCACTGTGAGTCCCATGACGGCACCAGAACGGAAGGCGATTTTCAGACCGGCATTCAGACTCTCACGCGCAGCATTCGCCGTACGGGCAGAAGCATAGGTGGCGGTCTTCATGCCGAAGAAACCTGCCAGACCGGAGAAGAAACCACCGGTGAGGAAGGCAAAGGGCACCCAAGGGTTCTGTACGTTCAGACCATAGGCCATAAAAGCAAAGAGGGCACAGAGCACCACGAACACGATGCAGACCACCTTATACTGCTGTTTCAGGTAGGCCATAGCACCTTTACGCACATAGAGTGCAATCTCTTTCATACGGGGCGTACCTTCATCGGCTGCCATCATCTGGCGGAAGAAGAACCACGCCATGCTCAGTGCCACGAGCGATGCTACGGGCACGAGCCAGAATACTGCGGGAATGTTAATCATTACAGGGGCTTTTTAAGAGTTTATTGTTATTGGATAATTGGTTATTCCTCTACGTAGTCGAGCATATTGGCTGCTTCATCGTCGGGATCTTCTGAACCCAAATCCATCATCGTGGAGTAGTTGTCCTCGGTGATCTCATCGTCGTTGGGATCCTGAACGTCCTCATCTTCCTCGTCGTGAGAACTGTAGTTGTCTTCTACTTCGTAGTCCTCATTGTCGTCGTCGATATCTTCCTTGTCTTCGTCATCCTTATCAGAGAACTTCATCTTTATCTTCTCTTCCTCGGGCTTGAGTTTGGCAAAGATAGCCTCTACCCAACCGCCTTTAGACACTTCGAGCACATCGAAGCCATCATCAACCTTCTTCTCATACATGCCGCCCTTCTTATGGAGACGGTCCTTGGGAAGTGTCGTGGTGGAGATGTCGAAACCGCTGAGGATAATATCCTGGATGGACTGTGACAGGGAATCCCAACCGCCACCGAAGTTGCGATCGATGACCTCCAACAGTTTGGCTGCGGAGATATGACGGATATTCTCATAAGAAAGGTCGGTGACACGTGTAATCGGGCGCTTCTTGATAGCCCAGAGGAATTTCAGGTTCTCGTCGAACTTGATATCCATGACCTTATAGCCACGCTTCTCGTAGCCCTTCCTGACAGCAGGGGCCTCGTCCTTGATCTCTTCGATCAGGAAAGCACTCTTAAAGATGTCAAGATAATGTTGGATGTTCTCTTTTACTTCTGCGTCTTTCGTAGCGGCCTCCCACATACGGAACACATCGTTTTCCTGAATGTCCCAGACACTGTTTTTAGTGACTGCCTTAATTGATAATGCGGGGTTGCTCTCGGGTTGTTGTTGTTTCGTTCTTGCCATAATATTACAAATTTTCTGCAAATGTAACCACTTTATTTTTTATTAGCAAGTTTTTGGGCAATATTTTTTTTAATAATTGAAATAAATTTGGTTTTTCGCCGACTTATTCGTAATTTTGCAGCAAATTATGGCTCAACCGTTGGCTGAAAGACTCAGACCTCGCACGCTCGACGAATACATCGGACAGCAACATCTGGTAGGCGAGGGGGCCGTCCTGCGAAAGATGATCGAAGCAGGGCGGATTTCGTCGTTTATACTCTGGGGACCGCCGGGTGTGGGTAAGACCACCTTGGCACAGATTATTGCCAACAGACTGGAGACACCCTTTTACACGCTGTCGGCAGTGACCAGTGGCGTGAAGGATGTGAGGGATGTTATTGAGAAGGCGCAGAAGACGCGATTCTTTAACGAGGCTTCACCTATTTTATTTATTGACGAGATCCACCGTTTCTCGAAGTCACAGCAGGATTCGCTGTTAGGGGCTGTAGAGAAGGGAATTGTTACACTGATCGGTGCTACCACTGAGAATCCGTCGTTTGAGGTGATTCGTCCGTTACTCTCGCGCTGTCAACTCTATGTCTTGAAGTCGTTGGAAAAAGAGGATCTGCTGAAACTGCTCGATAGGGCTATTCATACAGACAACATCTTGAAAGAACGGAAGATTGAGTTGAAAGAGACGGGAGCCTTATTGCGCTACAGTGGTGGTGACGCCAGGAAGTTGCTGAATATCCTGGAACTCGTGGTGGAAGCCGAACCAGAGGGTGCTGTGGTGATCACCGACGAGATGGTGGAGAACCGTCTGCAGCAAAATCCTCTCGCGTATGACAAGGAGGGTGAGATGCACTACGACATTATCTCAGCGTTTATCAAGAGTATCAGAGGCTCTGATCCTGATGCCGCCCTCTACTGGCTGGCCAGGATGATCGAGGGTGGGGAGGATCCGCAGTTTATCGCCCGTCGTCTGATTATCAGTGCTTCTGAGGATATCGGGCTGGCAAACCCCAATGCCTTATTGTTGGCGAATGCCGCCTTTGATGCTGTGATGAAGATTGGATGGCCTGAAGGCAGAATACCCTTGGCAGAGGCTACGGTATATCTCGCCACCTCGCCGAAGAGCAACAGTGCTTATCTGGGTGTGGATGCTGCCTTGGCAAAGGTGAGAGAAACTGGTAATCAACCTGTGCCACTACCCATCAGGAACGCACCTACACAGTTGATGAAGGAGTTAGGCTATCACGACGGTTATAAATATCCCCATGACTATCCCGGGCATTTTACGGAACAGCAGTATCTGCCCGATGCGCTGGTGAACGAGCGATTCTGGCACGGACAGCATAATCCCACGGAGGAGAAACTGTATCAGCGGATGGTGAACTACTGGGGAAAAAGATACGAAGAATAATGGATCAGGATATGATCATACATATTATTGAGTTGCTGGGTACGTTTGCCTTTGCGATCTCAGGTATCCGCCATGCGGCTGTGAAACAGTTCGACTGGTTCGGCGGTTATGTGTGCGGTGTGGCGGTGGCCATCGGGGGCGGTACGATCCGAGACGTGATGCTCGGGACGACTCCGTTCTGGATGACGACCCCGATTTATCTGATATGTACGGCTGTGGCACTGCTCACAGTGGCTTTTTTCGGTCGTTGGATGGAGCCGTTGAAGAATGCGTGGTTCGTGTTCGATACACTGGGTCTTGCATTGTTTACGATAGCCGGTATTCAGAAAAGCATCGCCTTCGGACAACCGTTCTGGGTAGCCATCATCATGGGGTGTATCACTGGTTCTGCTGGTGGTGTGATCCGTGATGTGCTGCTGAACAATGAACCCGTAATCTTCCATAAGGAGATCTATGCGATGGCATGCGTATTAGGCGGTCTCGTGTATTGGGGACTCATCAATCTAGGACTGTCTTCGGAGTTGAGTGCTATCGTGAGTTTCGTGGTGACTTGTTTGATCAGGTTCCTCGCCGTGAGATATCACATCTCATTACCGATCCTAAAAGAAATTAAAGAACAAAATAAAATAAATGGCTGAACAAGAGAATAATACAAACAGAAGACGCGCAAGGAAACCACAACCAGTAGATAACACCTACGGTCACTTGCAGCCTCAGGCATTGGAAGTAGAGAAAGCAGTACTGGGTGCGTTGATGATTGACAAGGATGCCTACGCCGTGGTGTGCGAAACGCTGCGTCCGGAAAGTTTCTATGAGCCCAGAAACCAGATGGTGTATCAGGCCATCATGGAACTAAGTATGGCAGAGCGTCCTGTGGATATCCTTACAGTGACTGAGCAGTTGGCTAAGGACGGAACCCTCGAAGAAGTGGGTGGTCCTGGCTATGTGGCTGAGTTGAGTTCCAGGGTGGCGTCGTCGGCAAACATCGAGTTTCATGCCAACATCGTGGCACAAAAGAGTCTAGCACGACAACTTATCCAGTTTGCCAGTGTGATTGAGACAAAAGCCTTCGACGAGACCATCGATGTAGAGGATCTGATGCAGGAGGCTGAGGGATCACTCTTCGAACTGTCACAGCGTAACATGAAGAAGGATTACACGGCTATCGACCCAGTGATTGCCCAAGCTGTGAAGACGATCCAGAATGCTGCCAAGAATACCGACGGACTGACGGGTGTCTCGACGGGCTATTATAAACTCGATGATATCACCAGTGGTTGGCAGGCTTCTGACCTGGTGATTATTGCAGGACGTCCTGCGATGGGTAAGACTTCGTTCGCACTCTCGATGGCGAAAAACATTGCTGCAGACTTGAAGGTGCCGATGGCATTCTTCTCACTTGAAATGTCGAACGTCCAATTGGTGAACCGTCTCATCTCGAATGCATGTGAGATTCAAGGTTCGAAGATCCTGAACGGACAATTACAACGTGACGAATGGGAACGTCTGGACAAGCGCATCAACAACCTGTTGGGTGCGCCGTTATATATTGACGATACACCAGGTCTCTCGGTGTTTGAACTGAGAACCAAAGCCCGCCGACTAGTGAGGGAACACGGTGTAAAATTGATTATGATCGATTATCTGCAGTTGATGAATGCCAACGGCATGCGTTTTTCGTCTCGTCAGGAAGAGGTGTCAACGATTTCCCGTTCTTTGAAAGGTCTGGCGAAGGAGTTGGATATCCCTATCTTGGCCCTGAGTCAGTTGAACCGTGGTGTGGAGAGTCGTGAAGGACTGGAAGGTAAGCGTCCACAATTGTCAGACCTGCGTGAATCGGGTGCTATCGAGCAGGATGCAGATATGGTGATCTTCGTGCATCGTCCGGAGTATTATCATATCTATCAGGATGATAACGGCAGAGACTTGCACGGTATGGCTCAGATCATCATTGCCAAGCACCGTAAGGGTGCGACGGGTGATGTGCTGCTGACCTTCCGAGGCGAATATACTCGTTTTGAGAATCCTGAGGACAAGAACCTTGGTAATCGTGCACCGATGGGTGGCGGAGAAATCCTTGGATCAAAGGTGAACGGTAATAACAACACACCGCCAGATATGCATGAGGGTTATGATCCGTTTGGCGGAGGTGCCCCGATACCACCGCCTGACAGCAACGGACCGCTACCGTTCTAAAATAACAAGTCCCCGCTGAATGGCGGGGATTCTTGTTTTATTTATATTTCTCTATTAAAGCATCTGCTTGGGTGTCACCGAGCTCTTTGGCTTTGCGGAGATTCTCTATACCTTCTTTTTTCTGTCCTTTCAGGCATTGCCCAAGTCCGAGGAAAAGATGACCGTCGCTATTGGAAGGATCGAGGGCGATACACTCCTTGGCGGTGGCAATAGCCTGGTCGTAGAGCCCTACACGGATCTCGAGTGAGGCTTTCTCGGCATAGTAGAGAATCTCATTGGGATTCATTTGGATAGCACGGTTAATATCGTTGAGTGCCTGCTGATAGAGGCGTCCCTGGATCTCCACCTGATGACGGATATAGTAGAAGTTGTCGTTGACAGTAGCTGTCATAAGTGTCTCATACTCATTCATGTCACTGACTGCATCACGATAAAGTCCTGCGTTACGACGCGCCTCGGCACGCGCCCAGAGGTAGGGAGCAATCTCTTTCAGATAAGGACGACTGAACATAGCGATGGTACTGTCCATGAGTGCGAGCATCGCCGTTGTATCTTTCTGCATCTCCTTGCAACGGGCGGCAGCGAAGGAAATTTCGGCACTACGCAGGTTGGTGGATAGCAGTCCCTGGTAAATGTCATAGGCCTCTTGATACTGTTTCATCGCAAAGCGAATATTAGCCTCCAACTGTCGGTAGGTAGGCTGGGCATTGAGCGCATTGGCTGCCTGTATCTGTTGCAAAGCCTTTTCAAGACTCCAACCGGCATAAGGCTGTGCACTCTGAAAGATCTCCTTATTATAGATCATACGGGCGTAGTTGAAGTGTGCATCGTCCTTGGGGTTGGCCAACTTCAAAGCCTGTTCCATGTCATGTTCAGCACCAGAGAAGTCACCTGCAAGCGTTTCCTGCTGGGCTCTGTACATATAGCCTTCAGGTGCATTGGGGAACTGCTGGATGAAATCGCGGATAAGTGATACATACTGGGCAGAGTCAACCTGTGAACCAGCGAAATAAAGTACAAGTGTAGCCTCTTTGATATCTGTAGGCAGAAGTTTCTTTACTTGTGTGAGTCGGAGTGTCTCGTTATTGAATGTAAGACCTGTGATCTTCAGGGAGTCGGCAAAACTGGCGCTGACGGCATAACTCAGACTATCCCCGAGGACGGCTGGCTGCTGCATCATACCGATGACCTGTCCAGAGGCATTCAATAAAGGACAACTGACCTGATTCTCACCCATGGAAAGGGCGACGGTGTAGTAGGGATTGTTGCCTTGGAAGGTCTCTGCCTTGCGCACAGGACCACTCTTTACGGCTTTCACCTCATGATAGGGAAGCATATAAGCCACACTGCCAACAGGAGCGATGGTAGAACTGATGGCAAGAGGCTGCGACTTGACATTGCTGACACGGAACTTCACCACATCGTACATATCGTTGGCTCCCAGGATGCCTGCAACTTGCAGTTCTTTTCCCTGGGCATCGATAACCACCGCACGGGCTGCTCCCTTGAAGGGCGTGAAGTTACTGACGGCCTCACCATTGGTACCTGTGAAGAATCCGTTGCTGCTGGCTATCAGAGAACCGTCGGCAGCAAAGGTCTTCAGGGTGAACACTGAACGAGAGGCATTTTTCACCCAGCCTGGCTGAGCGAAAGTGCTGACTACTGCAAAGAGCAGACAGCCTATGATACTGATTTTCTTCATATACGTAATAATTCTTTTGCGTTTTGGATGGCTGCATCGGAGACATCACTACCAGAGAGCATCTGGGCAATCTCACGGATGCGTTCTTCGGAAGACAACTCTGTCATACGACTGATGGTGCCTTGGACTGTCTCTTCCTTCTCTACTTTATAGTGCGTGGTGCCGAGGGCGGCAATCTGCGGCAAATGGGTGATGCTGATGACCTGACGCTCGTGGCGTCCCATCTCCTGCATGATCTCTGCCATCTTCTCGGCAATCTTTCCGCTAACTCCCGTATCGATCTCGTCAAAGATGATGGTGGGGAGTTTGACAGCCCCACTGATCATGGCTTTCAGCGAGAGCATGACACGGGCAATCTCACCACCAGAGGCCACCTGAGAGACAGGTTGGAGTGGGGTGGAGGTGTTGGCACTGAAGAGGAAGGCAACCTTATCCTGACCTGTGCGTCCGAGTGTATCTTCAGTAATCTGAATACTGAAACGGACATTGGGCATGCCTAAGGGAACGAGACGTGATTGCATCTCTTTCTCAATCTGCTGTGCTGCCTTCTGACGACGTTTGGTCAGGATATCAGCCTCTTTCTTCGCTTGTGTCTGAAGATTAGAAAGACGTTGCTGGAGTGCAGCAAGAGCCTCGTCACTATTCTCTATGTTATTCAACTGGGATTTGAGTTCTTCGCGCTTGGCGATTAGTTCAGAGACGTTCTCAACGTGATATTTCTTCTCCAGATCATAAAGACGATCCAGACGGTTATTGATCGCATCGAGTTCCGCAGGATCGAAGTCAACACGTTCCAATTGATTAGAAATCTCCTCAGAGATATCCTTCAATTCGATATAACTGCTTTCAAGGCGCTGTGCCAGTTCGCTGGCATCGGGGAATACCCACTGGATACCACTCAAAGCCGTACGGGCAGTACGAAGGGCACTGACGATGCCTGTCTCATCAGCAGAGAGCGCATTGTCTGCTTCGTATAGAGCACTTTTGATTTCCTCTGCGTGACTCATCGTATCACTCTTCTGTTCCAGTTCTTCCTGTTCGTCTTCCACGAGGTTCGCATTTGTCAGTTCTTCATATTGAAACTGCAGGAAATCCTGGTTCTGACGATTATTGTCAATGGCTTCGCGCAATGATTCTAGTTCCTTACTGACAGACAGATAGTTGCTGTAGGTCTGCTGGTATTGAGTGAGAGGTTTGGCGTTGTCAGCGATGATATCCACCACACTGAGTTGGAAGTCCTGCTTATTCAACAGGAGATTCTGGTGTTGGGAATGAATATCAATGAGTTGTTCTCCAAGTTCCTTTAACAAAACCAGTTGTACAGGTGTATCGTTGATAAAAGCACGACTCTTGCCTGCACTTGTCAGTTCACGACGGATGATACAGTCAGTGGGATCGTATTCGATATCATTCTCGGTAAAGAAAGTCTCCATACCATAGCGTGAAATATCGAAGTGAGCCTCGATGACACACTTATCCTTGACGACCTTGGAGTCGGCACGCTGACCTAACAGGAGTCCAATAGCCCCTAAGATGATGCTCTTGCCCGCACCAGTCTCACCGGTGATGACAGAGAATCCCTGATATAGGTCGATATCGAGTTCGTCGATAAGGGTGAAATTCTTAATATATAGTCTCTTTAGCATATTATTTCTTAATGTTTTCCCAAGCATTACTCTGGGAGGCATTGAGCGACATCAGTAGGTCGTAGATACGTTCTTTCTCCTTCTGCGTGCCTTTACCTTGATAGATGTTTACCAGTTCGTCGCGCTTATAATCAGTCCATATCTGTGGCAGATAACTCATGGGCTTGTTCTCATGAGCACTCTGTAGATCGTTTACAAGGGCTTCAGAAATCTCAGTGCGACCACGCTCCGCATTGTTGGCCATCTCGTCGAGGCCTTTACGATAATAGTCGTACTGAAGTTGACGGAATGGGCGCATCGACTCATCGAGATAATCGTTGATGATGGCAAAGCGGTTCCGATTGTTTTCAAATGCTTTCCATCCAGGGAAACCCAACTCATGGGCATTGTTCACCAGATATTTACAACGCTGCAAGACATCAGTGCCTGCCATCGGCGCAAAACTGTCGAGGTTGAGTCCGATGATCAGATAGGCATAGTAGGCGAGGAGGGCAGGGAGTTGCTGGTCTATGATCTCGTCGTTAAAGTTCAACTGATCGAACTGGATGAAGTCAAAATTGAACTGGTCATCCTTATTATTATATAAGGTAGAAGTGTAGGCAGAGTTATAGACAGGTCGGTTTGCCTGGATCAGTGCCGAACAGTTGAAACGGTTATCCTCACGGATATAGGCATTGACGGTGATGTTCAGACTACACTGAATACGTTCGTTCTTTTGGAACTGCAACGGAGTCCACTGCCGTTCGTTGATGAACTGTTCGATGGTCTGCTGGAGATTCTCAAACACGCCGACTTCCGTACCGGAGATCTGGCTGTGATTGATATTAACCTTAACTTGCAGCTCCTGTGCGTGTAAGCCAAGAACTGCAAGTATGAAAAGGGTTGTGAATATCGTCCGAAAGATTGTCATCCGTTAAGATTGGCCTCACGCAGACGGATGCGCGTAAGCACCTGTTTTGTGTTATAGGTGAAGTCGCCTGCCAGAATCCAACTATAGTAGCCAGGATCAATCTGGAGGACATCGGCAACAGGAACTCCTTTGTGCTTGCCGAAGTTGAACACCTCTGTGATTCGTGGTTTACCATCTTTGTCGAGCAAGACATTGCCATGACGGTCTTTCATCTCACCCCAGATGATTCGGCCTGCGAAATCAACAAAGTTGTTCATCTTCGAGAACTCTGCCAGTTTATCCATATCGTTCTCCAACACTTTCTCTTCATCCTCATTGGCACCTGGGGCATACTTATCGAGTTCCCCCATGAGCACACGATAGGTAGCTTCCGTATCCTGATCTGCACGATGAGCCTCGAAATCGTCCTCCATCTTTCGTCCGCAATAGAACTTATAGGCGGCGGCGAGATTACGTTTCTCCATACGTTTGAAGATGGTACAGGCATCAATCATTCGACTTTTTGAGAAGTCAAAATCAACGCCTGCACGCAGGAATTCTTCTGCCAACAGGGGAATATCGAAGTGGTTGGAATTAAAGCCTGCAAAATCACATCCAGCAAACTTGGTGGCAAGTGTCTGACCCAGTTGCTTGAATGTAGGCTTATCCTTCACATCCTCGTTAGTGATACCTGTCAACTGACTGATCGTCGGATCGATTGGTTTCTCGGGGTTAACTAGTTCGTTTCCACGTTCTTCCTTTCCGTCAGGATAGACCTTGATATAGGAAATCTGTATGATGCGGTCTTTTACAAGATCGAGCCCCGTCGTTTCCAAGTCGAAAATGACAATCGGTTTTGTAAGATTCAGTTTCATTGATCTGTAAACTCCAAACTTAGTCGTTAATCAACATCGGCATCAGAAGCATCAGCACATCCTGATTCTCAGGCTGCTCAGAGGGGAGAACCAGTCCTGCACGACTGGGATCTGCCAGCTGTATGATGACTTCCGGACAATCGAAGTTGCTTAATACCTCAATGAAGGAAGAACCCTTGAAACCAATAGACATAGGATTACCGTTATAATCGCAAGACATACGCTCGGTGGCTGTCTTTGAGAAGTCGTAGTCCTCAGCGTCAAGCTGCAGGGTAGACCCCTCCACATGGAAACGGATCAGATTGCTGGAGCCATTAGCGAAAGGCTGTACACGACGCAGCGCTGCCAACAGACCAAGACGATCCACATGCATCTCATTAGGATTGTTCTGAGGAATCACAGAGTTGTAATTGGGGAAGCGTCCCTCAATCAGACGGCACTGCAGGGTTCCATCACCATAATTGATCTCTGCATTACGCTCATCGAAACGGATCGTTACATCACCACCGTCTTTACCCAGCAGGTTCTTCAGCAGATTGGCAGGTTTCTTAGGCAGAATGAATGCGGCGGGCTGGTCGCTCTTAATCGTAAACACTTTATTACGTACGAGTTTATGACCGTCAGAAGCCACCACAGCAAGATGATCGGGAGTCAGATCGAAATAGATACCGTTCATCACAGGACGCAACTCGTCCTGAGCAGTTGCAAAGATAGAGCGGTTGATATTCTCTGCCAAAACAGCATTGGGAATGGTGATCGTGTTTGCAAAGTCGTTCACAGGCTGAGACATAGGGAACTCATCAGCATTTTCGATTGGCAGTGAGAACAGACCATTCTGATAGGAGATCTTTACCAGGTTCTGCTGCTGATCCACCTCAAAGGTGATGGGCTGCTCAGAGAAACCTTTCACGGCTTCCAAAAGATTGTGGCTGTCAATGGCAAAACGACAGTTTCCGTCGCTCTCTGTCAGTTCAAGCTGCGTCTTCATGATGTTTTCACTGTCTGATGCAGTCAGACGAAGCACGTTGTCATTGATTTCAAAGACGAAATCACCCAGGATGGGCAAGGCATTCTTACTGTTGATGACTCTCGAAAGTGCAGAGAGCTTTGAGCTCAGTGCGGTACTTGATAATGTAAATCGCATAGTTTTATAGCTTTCTTGTTATTTATTACATATTTAAATTGAGCACAAAATTACAAAAAAACGTTGTAATGAACAAAATTTTCAGCAGAAAATGATGCTTTTCAAACTATTTTTAGTAATTTCGCCACGTGAAAACGAAAAATTCAACAAAATAAAACATTTAATTATGGAATTAACAGGTAAAATTATTGCCGTTCTTCCGGCAAACAGTGGTGTGTCTAATCGTACAGGAAATCCCTGGATGTCTCAGGAGTATGTAATTGAAGTGCCGGGGCAGTATCCCCGCAAATGTGTCTTCCGTATCTTTGGTGAAGACAGAATCAAACAGTTCAATATCCAGCAAGGAGAAGATATCACTGTACAGTTTGATATTGATGCCCATGAGTATAACGGACGTTGGTTTAATGAAATTCGTGCATATAACGTGACTCGTGGTCAGGTACAGCCAACACCAGCACCTGGTGCAACACCGTTTCCGCCAGCTGGAGGTGCTACAGCGCCATTCCCGCCTGCACAGGAACCTGCATCTGAAGGATCAGCCGATGATCTGCCATTCTAAATTTGTAAATTAAAAGAAATAGTATATAAAAATGGATGCCGTTCCCTGTGAAATAGAGAACGGCATTTTTTGTTTCTACAAAATGAAAAGGGAGAGGCCCCCTTTGTTCTTTATTTATCATAATGCTGATTCAGCTAATAATGGACTTGTTGTTACTTTGATTATAATATAAGCCTTTATTTACCATTGGTCACGATCCTCCAAAACTTTAAATTTTGTGCGCTGTTGTACGAGTGATTCCAAATTTAAGAAAAATGAAACGGTTGTTTCTTCATTGGCTGGACAACTGGCAAGCGTTTTACCAATTGGACTAATGATTGCACTTTGTCCACGATAATGGCAATATTTGTCATCACCAACACGATTACATGCAATAACAAACGCCTGATTCTCAATGGCTCGTGCTCTTGTTAGAATCTGCCATGCATTTTGACGAGACTCAGGCCAGTTGGCTACACATATTATAATATCATATTGTAAAGCTTCTGCATAACGACTCCATACAGGAAAGCGCAAATCATAACATGTCAGCAACAAAATACGGAAACCCATATATTCTACAATGGTATGGCTCTCTCCCGGCTCGAAATAACGGTCTTCATGACCATAACGGAACAGATGATGTTTATCATAATATGAAACGACTCCTGTCCTGCCATTTACGAAATAATGTCGATTTTTGAATGTGCCGTCCTGAGAAATTGCAAGACTTCCACTGATAGCGCAATGATGCTCATCTGCCATCTTTATCATCCACGATAAAGATTTACATTCGTTTGCATCTTCTGCAATTCTGAAAGGCTCTGTCGCAAAACCCGTACTCCACATTTCTGGTAATACATAAAGGTCGCTGTCTGGAGCCTGATTTATCAGGAGTTCAGCCTTTTTTATGTTCTCGTCGGGGTTTCCCCATACACTATTCAGTTGTAAGATCGTAACTTTCATCGAATATAAAAATCTTGGGTTAATTGTTGGTACCAAGAACTCCTGACATTCGGAGATTCTTCAATAATTCCATCTTCTATATATAATTCATTTACAGGATGTTTTATTAATTCAATCAACTGACGCTTTGGTTGTTTCTTCGGTGTGGTCCGAATCAGTGTAACACGTGAAAGAAAGAAACCAGCCAAACAGGCTTCGGACTCTAATGTAGAACGACACTCCGATGGAATCACCAAAGAAAACATACCAACGGGCTTCAGTAATCTAAAAGCCGATTTCATCAATCCTTCATAGGTAAGACTGATGGTATGTCTTGCAATCGTACGCTGTTGATCCGGACAAGTCAATGCATCTACAAAATACGGCGGATTACTCACAATGGCATCAAATCCTTCTTTGTATTCAAAATCCAAGACATTTTGTGCTCTTATCTCAACCCTTGACGCAAATGGTGATGCTGCTACATTTTCTTGTGCTTGACTTACGGCCTCACCATCGATGTCAATGCCTAGGACTGTCGCTTCCGGAAAACGTTGAGCCATCATCAGAGCGATGAGTCCTGTGCCTGTGCCAATATCGAGGATACGGGCCGAGTATGTTGGCACCTGAGCCCAAGCACCTAATAAGGTGCCGTCTGTTCCTACCTTCATCGCACAGCGTTGCTGATGAATGGTAAACTGTTTGAATTGGAAGTAATCGTTTGCCATAATTTCGCCACAAAGGTAGCATAAAAAATCGATTATTCGTGTGAAAAAGCAAATTATTTGTTAATTCTTTAATCCTACATTCGTCTTTCTTATTTATTATTAGTAACTTTGCACCCGTTTTTTAAGAGAGAACTAATTTAGAAGTATGAGTAATCAGAATAAGAATTCAGCATTTCAGATGATAGCCGACATTGAAGGGGACATCAGGGATATAATAAATGTCAACACCCCCGATAATGTGCCTATCCTGCCTGTGCGAAACCTTGTATTGTTTCCAGGAGTGGTCTCCCCTATCCTCATTGGCAGGGATTCCAGTAAGATAGTGATACAAAAAGCCGAGAAGAAAGGTGAACTTATAGGAATTATTTGTCAGCGTGACCCTGAGGTGGACGTTCCATTGCAGGAAGACCTCTATAAGACTGGTGTATTTGCAAAAGTGATGAAACTGCTGACATTGCCCAATGGTAATATTACAGCCATTGTTCAGTGTCATAGTAGATTACAACTCAATAGGCTCACTCAGACATCTCCTTATCTTGAGGGTGACGTTGAAGCATTGTCTGATTTGGATCCTGAGAAACGGGACCGTGAGTTCAAGACAGCCATGGACGACCTGCGCAATCTTGTCAACGAGTATATCAATGTGAGTGAGGATATCCCCGACGAGGCCACCTTTGCCATCAAGAATATCACCAATAATATCATGGCACTGAACTTCGTATGCTCTAACATGCCTTTCCCCGTAAAGGAAAAGGTCAGATTGTTGGAGATGGAGTCTGTGAAGGAACGTCTCTTCAATGTGATGAAGATCATCAACCGTGAGATCAACCTTCAGAATCTGAAAGCCGATATCCGCAACAAGACCCGTGAGGATATTGACGAGCAGCAACGTAACTACTTTCTGCAGCAGCAGATTAAGAACATGCAGGCAGAGATGGGTAACGAGTCTTCGCCTGAGAAATATGAATTACTGAAGAAGGCAGAAGGAAAGAAATGGCCTGCAGAGATCAGCAAGACATTCTATAAGGAAGCAGATAAACTCGACAACCTGAATCCTCAGAGTCCAGAGTTCAACGTGCTGTTGAACTATCTCCAGACCCTCGTAAGTCTGCCTTGGGGTGAATATACTACAGACGATCTGGATCTGAAACGTGCCCAGAAGATTCTGGATCAGGATCACTATGGTATGGAGAAGGTGAAAGAGCGCATTCTCGAATATATGGCTGTGCTTGCTCTTCGTGGTGACCTGAAGAGTCCTATCCTCTGTCTCTATGGCCCTCCAGGTGTTGGTAAGACCTCACTTGGCAAATCGATTGCTGCTGCCATGAAACGTAAGTATGTACGTGTTTCTCTGGGTGGTCTGCACGATGAAGCAGAGATCCGTGGACATCGTCGTACCTATATCGGTGCGATGCCTGGACGTATCATCAAGTCTATCCAGAAAGCAGGTTCCAGCAACCCTGTATTTATCCTTGATGAAATTGACAAGGTGACACAGATGACCCACAATGGCGATCCCGCATCAGCGATGTTAGAGGTGCTCGATCCTGAGCAGAATAACGCTTTCCACGATAACTATCTCGATGTGGATTATGATCTCTCAAAGGTGTTGTTTATTGCTACAGCCAACAACCTGAGTACCATCCCTCGTCCCCTACTCGACCGTATGGAGATTATCGAGGTGAGCGGCTATATCACAGAAGAGAAAATCGAGATCGCCAAGCGCCACCTGATTCCTCGTGAGTTGGATAACACCGGACAGAATGTCAAAGGGCTGAAGCCCACATTCAACAAGGCTGCCATTGAGATGATCATCGAGCAATATACCCGTGAGAGTGGTGTCCGTCAGTTGGAGAAGCAGATCAACAAGGCACTCCGCAAGATTGCCTATAAACGTCAGTTAGAGGATAATGCCGACTATAAGAAGATTACGCCTGCAGAGATAGAGGATCTTTTGGGTAAGCCACCTTTCTATCGTGATATCTATCAGGGTAACGACTATGCTGGTGTGGTGACCGGACTGGCTTGGACCAGCGTTGGTGGAGAGATTCTTTTTATCGAGACTTCTCTGTCAAAAGGTAAGGGAAACAAACTCACGCTGACAGGTAACCTCGGTGATGTGATGAAAGAGTCGGCTATTCTGGCTTTGGAATATGTGAAGGCGCATGCAGAGACTTTGAACATTGACTACCGTATCTTCGACAACTGGAATATTCACATCCATGTGCCCGAGGGGGCTACACCCAAGGATGGACCCTCTGCCGGTATCACCATCGCTACGAGTATCGCCTCTGCCCTCACCCAGCGAAAGGTTCGCAAGAACACTGCTATGACTGGTGAGATTACCCTTCGTGGTAAGGTGTTGCCCGTAGGCGGTATCAAAGAGAAGATCCTTGCAGCGAAGCGTGCTGGTATCACTGACATCGTCATGTGTCGTGAGAATGAGAAGGATATCCTTGAGATTCCCGATATGTATCTGAAAGGTGTCACCTTCCATTATGTGGAGAATGTACAGGATGTGTGGAACTTCGCCTTGACAGATGAGATTGTTAAGAATCCACTGGACTTCACTATCCAGGAAGATGAAAAGAAAGACGAGAAGAAATGACGTTTGAACTGCAACATACCGATTCTGCCAGTGATGCACGTGCTGGTATCATTACCACCGATCACGGTCAGATCCTGACGCCTATCTTTATGCCTGTCGGAACGGCTGGTACTGTGAAGGGGGTACATTTCTCTGAACTGCGTGATCAGGTAAAGGCACAGATCATCCTGGGTAACACCTATCATCTGTATCTCAGACCAGGACTCGATATTCTCCGAAAAGCAGGAGGACTGCATAAGTTCAACACTTGGGATCGTCCTATCCTCACTGACAGTGGCGGTTTTCAGGTATTCTCTCTGACTGGTATCCGTAAACTGCGTGAGGAAGGTTGTGAGTTCCAGAGTCATATCGACGGATCCAGACATATCTTCACACCAGAGAACGTGATGGATACGGAACGTGTCATCGGTGCAGATATCATGATGGCACTCGACGAATGTCCTCCCGGACAGAGCGATTATCAGTATGCCAAGAAGTCATTGGGCCTGACCCAACGTTGGCTGGAACGCTGTGTGAAACGTTTTAATGAAACGGAACCTTTGTATGGCTATAACCAGACGTTGTTTCCTATCGTTCAGGGATGTACCTACAAGGATCTGCGTCAGGATGCAGCCAAGCATGTATGTGATATATTGGGACAACTCAATGATGGCGGTGGAGCCTCTATAGGCGGACTGGCTGTCGGAGAGCCCACAGAGGTGATGTATGAGATGATTGAAGTGGTGAACGAGATTCTGCCGAAGGACCGTCCCCGTTATCTGATGGGTGTCGGTACACCGCAGAATATCCTCGAAGCCATCGAACGAGGTGTTGATATGTTCGACTGTGTGATGCCTACCCGTAACGGTCGTAATGCGATGCTCTTCACTTATGAAGGAACGATGAATATGCGTAACAAGAAGTGGGAAGACGATTTCTCTCCCATTGATCCTGATGGGTGTTACATCGATCAGTTGCATACAAAGGCATACTTGCATCATCTCTTCAAGGCCCAGGAGTTGCTGGCTATGCAAATAGCCTCTATCCATAACCTGGCATTCTACCTGCGACTGGTGACCGATGCTCGTCAGCACATCATTGCAGGCGACTTTGTACAGTGGAAACGTAGTGTCATCGACAAATTAGGACAACGACGATGAATAAAGAAGATGTGAAACGGAATCTTGTTCTGATCGCAAAATATTGGCGGTTGTTACGCAAAGGTGTGGGGAAAGTGTGGAGGAAGATCAATCCTTTACAGTTCCTTTCACGTCTCGACCGTTATATCATGGCGAAATTTATCGGAACCTACATCTACTCGATCATTCTGATCATCTCTATTGCCATCGTCTTCGACGTGAATGAGAACCTCTCCAAGTTTGCTACGAACGGTGCACCGCTAAAAGCCATCGTTTTCGATTACTATGCGAACTTCGTACCTTACTTCTCAAATCTGTTCTCACCTCTGTTCGTCTTCATTGCCGTTATCTTCTTCACCTCTAAACTGGCTGGCAATAGTGAGATCATCGCGATGCTGGCAGCAGGTGTGAGTTTCAAACGGCTCATGAAGCCTTATATGCTCTCGGCAGCACTCATCGCTGTCGTGAATTTCTATCTCATCTCCAATGTGATTCCTCATGGTACGGTGATCCGTCAGGACTTTGAGGCTAAATATAAGAACTCCAAGCGTACCACTTCGGCCAGTAATGTGCAGTTGATGGTGGGACCAGGTATCATTGCCTACATACAGAATTACGACAACCGCACCAAGACAGGTTATGGTTTCTCTCTAGATAAGTTTGAGAACAAGAAACTGGTGAGTCATATGACGGCTTCAACGATCCGTTATGACTCGATCAGTGATACACGTTTCCATTGGAAAGCCAACAACTACAAGATCAGAAAACTGAAAGGTTTGCGTGAAGAGATAACAACGGGTGTCATGCTGGATACCGTCATCCACATGGAACCCATGGATCTGGTATTCTCCAAGGGTCAGCAGGAGACACTTACCTCTTCAGAACTGCGACAATATATCTCCAAACAGACAGAACGCGGCTCTGGCAATGTGGTACAATATGAAGTGGAATACCATAAGCGTATCGCCACCTCATTTGCCTCCTTTATCCTGACCATTATTGGTGTGAGTCTCTCGAGTCGCAAACGTAAAGGAGGTATGGGACTTTATTTGGGTATCGGTCTGGCACTCTCCTTCTCCTATATCCTGCTGCAGACGGTTAGTGCTACCTTTGCCATCAATGCGGATACCCCGCCGGTACTGGCTGCGTGGATTCCGAATATTCTGTATACTATTATTGCATATTTCTGTTACCGACAAGCGCCGAATTAATGAAATTTGAAGAAACATATCTGAACGATAATATCCTCGATGCTCTCTATGACATGCATTTTGAGGAGATGACTCCTATACAGGAACGTTGCATTCCAGAGATTCTCGATGGTTATGATGTGCTGGGTGTGGCTCAGACGGGTACGGGAAAAACGGCTGCCTATCTCTTGCCGATCCTCTCCCAACTTGATGACGGCGGCTATCCCAAGGATGCCATCAACTGTATCATCATGTCACCTACACGAGAACTTGCCCAGCAGATAGACCAGGCTATGCAAGGCTTCGGCTATTATCTCGATGGTGTCAGCAGTGTAGCCGTCTATGGCGGAAACGATGCAGGACGCTATGATCAGGAGTTGCGGGGTATGCGTCTGGGAGCCGATGTGCTCATCGCCACACCAGGTCGTCTGTTAAGTCATCTGAAGGTAGGCAATCTCGACCTCAGCCGTTGCTCTTTCTTTGTGCTCGATGAGGCAGACCGTATGCTAGACATGGGATTCATCGACGATATCATGAAACTGGTACAGGAACTGCCTGCGAGTTGTCAGCGTATCATGT
>Ga0256404_1005822_pt1 | contig 21211 bp, 11 predicted proteins | sample RumenRJG_01DNA_FD_185990 | JGI IMG/M metagenome (GOLD analysis project Ga0256404, IMG submission 185990) | Bovine rumen microbial communities from Lethbridge, Alberta, Canada - RJG_01 | ecosystem: Host-associated > Mammals > Digestive system > Stomach > Rumen | place: Canada: Alberta | collected...
GGAAGAGACGGAGGATATGAAATCGGATCCGGTCTATCAGCAGATACGGCGGGAGCTCCCGGACGTTGTGTATGATCTGGTTCCCCGCACCACATTCCTCCGGAAGGAGGACCAAAATATTTACTTTTCGTGGAGACCAAATCCGGATGCCGGGGATCATGGATCAACCTGGAAGGAATATTACGAGGAAAAGTGGCGGCTGTACGAGGAAGAAAGAGAAAAGGAAGCTGCGGAAAAGGACGGATCGAAGAACGATGGATATGGAAGAGCTTCGCGGAGCACCAGACGTTATGGTGGAACTGGAAACAGCCAGCCCGATCCGTATGACCGCGACGATTACGATGATCCGGACGACTTTGCTGACGACTGGGCCGATGAGTTCAACGAGTACGGCGATGAGGACGAGGGCTGGGAGGCGGCGCACGACTATTGGGAAGGCGACGACTGAAGAGAGTGCCGTGAAGCTGGACACCGATTACGAGACCTTCATCGAAGAGGTGCCTTCCCTCAATCCTTCATGGCAGCATATCGTGGTTGCCATTATTCTGCAGATCAAGCTGGCGAAGGCGTTCGGGTATCCTGGGGCATTTGCGATCGGATTAATCTTTCTGCCGAATATCTTTCAGCTGATTATGGGCTTTGACAACAGCAAGTATATCGGCCCGCAGTAAGAGCAATCAGAGGAAGCATCATCAATGCAGGAACTACCACCGCTACGCAAGGGACTGTCTCTCTGGGGAGACAGTCTTTTTTTGTGAAGGCGACAACCCAAAATCCATGATGTAAGCTTCTGATTCTACAACAGGAAAGCACTTGCATTTCCGGGAAAAATGGTTGATACTGTCAGTAATAGTAAAACGATTTACCTAGTAATGGAATGATACCTGTCATGATCTGCAGAATGGGGGAGCAAAAATAGGCGGGTTCTCTGAAAACAACAATGATTGCCGCAGAGCCGCGGCGGGGGTGTGAATATGATGAGAGTTCCGAAACCGGTCAGCAGCCGTATTTTGCACGTCAAAAGGACGGACCATGGGGTCGTTCTCACCAGTAAACGCTATAAAATGCGGATTTTGGCCGTTTCTCCTTCGATTTTGTTCATTTCTTATACGGAGAGGAGGACATTCAGCCATGAAGAAAAGCCGGAGCTTGCCGAAAATCTGCCTGGTTCCGATTTATTGTGCACACAGGAGAAGTACCTGATACGTCTGCGCACAGCAGTCATCACGGCAGAGGTCAGCCGGGAAACGGGAAGTATAACCTTTTATAAGACGAACCTGACGGACCCGGACGCGCCAGGAGAATTGCTGTTTGCGGAGTCTGAAGAAAGGCCGCATGAAATGGAGAAATTCTCTTCGTATCGTCTGACTGACGAGGTGAGAGAAGGGGCGACCGTTACTACGGCAGACGGCTCCAAGGATGTTCCAGATCAGGGCGCCAGGCGGCAGGTCGGTGTGCTGTATCATGTCCGGGAGAATTTTATCCTTCAGAATGATGAAGCGGTCTACGGCATGGGCCAGATGGAAGAACCAGTTCTGAATCTGCGGGGCAGAACGGTCTATGCGCATCAGGCAAACCGCAAAATTGCGGTGCCGCTGTTGATTAGTTCGCTCGGCTATGGCGTTTTATTTGATACGCTTTCACCCGTAGTCTTCCGTGATTCAGAGCAGGGATCAAGCCTCTATGGGCACGCAGCGGAGGAACTGGATTTTTATTTCCTGGCCGGAGAAGACGGCCGCTTCCGGATGGAGGGCGTCGTAGCGGCGTACCGGAAACTCACGGGGAAGGCGGCGCTGCTCCCCAGATGGTGCTTCGGCTATCTGCAGTCCAAAGAGCGCTACTGCTCGCAGGAGGAGTTGCTCTCTGTGGCGGAGACATACCGGAAGAAGCACATCGGTCTTGATGGAGTCATTCTGGACTGGTGCAGCTGGAAGGATGGGCAGTGGGGACAGAAGACACTTGATCCTGAGCGTTTTCCGGATGCTGCCGTGATGAATCATACACTGCATCTGCAAAACGTACACAGTATGATTTCCATCTGGCCGAACATGGATGAAAGCTGCCCGGATTATCAGGAAATGAGAGAGCAGGGCTGCCTCCTTCCTGCAAGTCATTTGTACGATGCCTTCGACAGAAGAGCCAGAGAACTCTATTGGGAACAGACCCGGCGGGAGCTTTACCGGAGCGGCTTTGACGCCTTCTGGATGGATTCCAGCGAGGGCGTGACGCCTGAATGGGGACATAGCATCAAACCGGAACCCTGGCAGATGATGCAGGAGTTCTTGATGGTCGCAGGCGCCTATATGCCGGAGAAACTGACAAATGCCTATTCCTTTTTTCATGCGCTCGGGGTTTATGAACATTTCAAAAGGAGCGAGAAGCGCAGGAAACAGGGCAGCCAAAGACGGCCTGTCATCCTGACCAGGAGCGCGACGATCGGACAGCAGCGGTATGGCTGCATTCTCTGGTCCGGAGATACCGGCGCGAGCTGGGAAACGCTTCGGGCGCAGGTTTTGCAGGTACAGAGCTTCTCTCTGTCCGGATTTCCCTACTGGTGCGTGGACATCGGCGGATTCTTTGTAAAACGTGGTGAGCCGTGGTATTGGGACGGAGAGTATCCGCAGACCTGGAAAGATCCGGCATACAGGGAACTTTATGTCCGCTGGTTCCAGTTCGGCGCTTTTCTCCCGATTTTCCGGGCGCATGGGACAGACTGCAGCCGGGAGGTCTGGCAGATCAAGAGGCAGGAGGGAAAAAACAGTCCATCCTGTGACGCTCTGATTGGGACAATCCGGCTTCGGTATTTACTGCTTCCGTATATTTATTCTGAGGCGGGCAAAACCTGGCTCGAGGACGGGATGCTGATTCGGCCGCTGGTCAGCGCATTTCCGGATGACCGCACGGCAAGAGAGGCACAGTACCAGTATTTGTTCGGCCCCTCTCTACTGGTCTGCCCGGTGCTGAATCCGGGCATCCGGGAGATGGAGGTCTACCTTCCCCGCGGGACTGGCTGGTATGACTGGCATACCAGTCAGCGCTTTGAAGGCGGTCAGTGGATCCGGACAGAGACGCAGTATGACCGGATTCCGTTGTTTGTGATGGAGGGGGCGATCATCCCGATGGCAGACGGCGGAGTGGAGGCGCCGGAGTGTGCAGCAGATGCGTTCCGTAAGGGTATGATCCGTTTCCGGGTCTATCCGGGCAGAGACGGATCCTATGCATATTATTCGGACGCGGGCGACGGTTATGGATATGAGAAGGGCGAGTACAGATTGGAGCAGATGACCTGGAATGAGCGGCAGAGACAGCTTTTTTCTGATGAAAAGGCGGTTGAGGCGGCTGCCGTGACAGTGATCGAGGAATCAGTATAGAAGGGGAAAGGAATATGCAAAACAAAAACAGAGCGATGCATCAAATCAGTGCACAGGGGGATGGCGGCATGGGAACCGCAGAACAGGCAACGGAAGAGAAAAGAAATGCAAGGGAGAACCATCCACTGGAGGACAATCGGAGCACACTTCGGATTCGCACCGCGGAGAAGAAATTTCCGGTCAGTCAGAATCTGTATGGCATCTTTTTTGAGGATATCAACCGGGCGGGGGACGGCGGACTTTATCCGGAGATGATCCGGAACCGCAGTTTTGAGGATTCCATTCCGCCGGCATCTTCGAAACTGGACGAGCGGCACTATGCGCTGATCTCTCCGCAGGGTTGGAAGGATCAGTTCAACAACGGAGAGGGACTGACGCGCTGGATTTTGTCGAACCATCTGCAGATGACGGAGATCCCGGCATGGTATGCACAGGAAGGCACAATCTGTCTCGACCAGACGGACACGCTCAACCGGAACCGGGAGGCGTCACTTGCCGTGTCGGGACCTGCCGGGGAGGCAGTGATTTGCAACACCGGTTTTGCCGGTATGGCATTTGAGGCCGGTCGGCGCTACCACTGTTATCTCTTCCTCAAGGCAGATCGTCCGCTTCAGCTCACAGTATCTCTGTCTGACGCGGACGGGACATTGGCCGACGATACGCTTTCTGTTCCGGCAAGTGGGGAGGATTATGTCAGAATTGATACAACCCTGACGGTGGCAAGGAGCAGCCGGGCAGAAACGCCGGACCCGGAAAAGGCTTATCACGGACCGATGTCAGATGTGGGAATTCAAAATCCGGCAGAACAGACTGGAATGCTGAAACTGACTCTGCGCGCGACGCAGGGACCGGTCAGCGCCAGAATCGGATTCACGTCCCTGATGCCGGAGGAAACCTATCTGGGACACGGACTGCGGAAGGATATCGTGGAAAAGCTCGCAGATCTGCATCCCGGATTCATGCGTTTTCCGGGCGGTTGTATCGTGGAAGGATTCTCTTCGGATACAGTATGGAGATTCCGGAATGAGGTGGGTCCGGTATGGGAGAGGCCGTCCCATCAGCTTCTCTGGCATTACCGCACCACAAACGGACTCGGGTTTCATGAATTTCTGCAGCTCTGTGAAGATCTCTCTATGGAGCCCATGTATGTCTTTAACTGCGGTATGACCTGCCAGGGCAGAAAACCAGTTTATTTTACGGGAAAAGAGTTTGACGATATTCTGCAGGATACGATGGATGCGCTGGAGTATGCGCTCGGCGGGATTGAGACGAAATGGGGGAGCCTTCGTGCAAAGATGGGACACCCGGCCCCCTTCCGGATGACTTATCTGGAGATTGGAAACGAGAACAGCGGTCCGGAATATCTGTCACGGTATCGCATCTGTTATAACGCCATCCATGTAAAATACCCGCAGATCCGGATTGTAGCCAATACACATGTGGAGCAGGACGGACTTCCCTGCGACATTGTGGATGAACACTTTTACGACACGGCGGAATTCTTCGCACAGAACGCAGATTTTTACAGCTCTTACGACAGAAAAGGGCCAAAAGTTTTCATCGGAGAACAGTCGGTCAACAAGGGGTGGACTGGTAAACTTTACGGAGCGCTTGGTGAAGCGCAGTTCCTGATCGGCGCGGAGCAGAATCAGGATCTGGTGGAACTCATGAGTTATGCGCCGCTTCTTGAAAATGTGAATTTCATGGCATGGTATCCGAATCTGATTCTGTTCACGCAGAACCAAAGTATCGGCATTCCGAGCTATTATGTCTGGAAGCTGTTTGGCACAAGACGGGGGAAGACCGTGATTGCCTCGGAGGAGAAGACAGCCCGTATCCGTCTGCCTTACTACGGCGGCTGTGCCCTTCTTGGAAAATATGGACTGCAGTACCGGAATCTCCACTGGACAGAGAATAAAGATGGTGGGGATAACACGGTATTGCAATCAAAAGAGTGCCATGCTGGCGGCGATGCGCCCTCCCATCTTCTTCTTGGACATCCTGAGGAACAGAAGGATGATTCGGTCATCATCCGGCAGGCGGATGAGAAACAACTGGAAGCGGCGCGCTACACCCGCTTTCTGCCAGAGGATATTCTTGCGATATTCGGCAGTGATACCGCCCGAAGCTTCACCTTTACAGTGAGTGTGAAACGAAGAAAGGACACGCCGATTCTCATGGGTCTGTACGCTGGTCTGCAGCCCGCCTGTGTCTACATTCCGGATGAGACGAATCCGCCGGAAAAGTGGAATGCAGGGGATATCAAGCCATTGATCTGGAAGATCGAGGATACCCGCAGCGTGGTCATTCAGCAGGAATTTCCGAAAGACCGGATTCTTGCCCAAAAGGAGGGACTGCCTATGGGCGGGGAGGATGACTACGTCGCACTCCGCGCGGAAGGAGACGGGGAGACGGTGAAGCTCTATGCAGACGGAGTTTTGATTCATGAGGTAGGGCTCCCGGATTTTGCCGCGATGAAGACCGTTGTCACGGAGACGGAGACAGAAATACTGATCAAGGGGGTCAACATGGGAGCTGAGAAGATACCGCTGCATATTCTGCTTGACTGCGGTGTGGAGCGATGCTACCGGGAGGAACGCATTGATGGAGACCCGGATGCGGAAAATGATTTTGTGCACCCGGACCGTGTCGGCATCCGGACGGCAACATGCTTCGGTGCGGGCAGGAGTTTTGTCTATGAGGCGGAGCCGCACAGTGCCTATGTGCTCACGCTGACAAAGAAAGCAGAGGAGGGAGACTGATGAAACATGGAGACAGGATGCTTGCGGTGAACCCATATCTTCCGTCCTGGGAATATGTGCCGGACGGGGAACCGCATGTCTATGACGGGCGGGTTTATGTATATGGGTCCCATGACTGGTTCGGCGGCTGCGTATACTGTCCTGGAGATTATGTGGGATGGTCGGCACCCGAGGACGATCTGGGGAACTGGCGTTATGAGGGCGTCATCTATGAGAAGACGCAGGATCCCCTGAACAGAGACGGCTCCGCGTGTCTTTATGCGCCGGATGTCACAGAGGGACCGGATGGAAGATACTATCTGTACTATGTGCTGGATCACTTTGACGTTGTTTCCGTGGCGGTTTCCGATACACCCGCGGGAAAGTTTCAGTTTTATGGCTATGTTCACTATCCGGACGGCACAAAGCTGGGCCACCGGGAGGGAGACGAGCCGCAGTTTGATCCGGGTGTTCTGACGGAAGGAGATCGGACATATCTGTACACGGGATTCTGCGGTTTTCATGACAAAACAAGACACGGAGCGATGTGTACGGTGCTTGGTCCGGATATGCTGACAGTCATGGAAGCTCCGGTCTTCATTGCACCGGGAATGTGTTATGCTGATGGAACGGATTTTGCACACCACGCATTTTTCGAGGCACCGTCCATCCGGAAGATCGGAAGTGTATATTATTTCGTCTATTCGAGCGAGGTAATGTATGAGCTGTGCTATGCCACCAGCAGCAGCCCGACCGGAGGATTCCGGTACCGCGGCGTGCTGAGCGCCAACAATGATCTGCACATTGACAGTTACAAACCGGCAGAACGTCCGATGTATTACGGCGCCAACAATCACGGCGGTCTGGTCAGGGCAGATGGAAAATGGTTTATCTTCTATCACCGGCACACCAATGGGACCAGTTTTTCGAGGCAGGGATGCATGGAGCAGCTCCATATGGCGGAAGACGGATCCTTCCGTCAGGCAGAGATGACCTCGTGCTGCGGCCTTGCTCCGCTTCCTGCGGAGGGCGAATATCCAGCCTATATTGCCTGCAGCCTTTTCTCAAAAGAAGAGAGCATTTATACTGATTTGGGCGGCGGGTTTATGGATTGCCGGTTCCCGAAGATTACGCAGGAGGCATCCGTGGAAAAGGGAGAATCCTTTATTGCCAATATGCACGACGGCGCGACGGCGGGGTACCGCTATTTTGATGTACATCATGTGACGGGAGTTTCGGTCAGTGTGCGGGGATATGCCAACGGGTGGTTTGAACTGAAGCTCTCTCCGGACGGGGAGGCCCTGTGCCGGATACCGGTTCACTACACGGATATATTTACGACGTTCTCGGCGGATTGTACCATTCCGGATGGTATCCAGAGTATCTACCTGACCTATGCCGGACCGGGAACTGCGCAGCTCAGGTCTTTTGCCTTTCGAACGGCGTGATGCAGAAGGATGGCGGCGAAAACGGCAGATGGGCTGATTTTGAAGCGGGATGAAGGGAAAAGATTATGGTGACGCTGAAGGAAATTGCGGAGGAGTGCGGGGTATCAGTCTCTACGGTCTCCAATGTCCTGAACGGAAGGAATAAGTCCAGCCAGGAGACCACAGACCGAGTGATGAAGGTGGTCAGAGAGAGAGGATATGAACCGAATCCGCTGGCGCAGGGGCTTCGCAGTCAGCGGACAAAGCTTATCGGCATCATAGCGGAGGACATCGCGCAGTTCACGACCCCGGCGATTGTCGAGGGCATCATGAAGAACCTGGAGGGACGCGGCTACAGCACGATCGTCAGCAACCTGCGTCTCTATGCCAGATGGAGCGACACGTGGTACGGCAATGAAGAGGAGTATCAGTCGGTGTTGAGACCGGTTCTTCAGCGCATGCTCCTTATGCATGTGGATGGTATCATTTATATCGCCGGTCATGCGAGACTCATACACTGCTTCCCGAAAAACTTCAAGACACCGGCAGTCATGACCTATGGCTTTGCGTCCAATCCGGACGTTCCTTCCATTGTGCTGGACGATGAAGATGCCGCTTATACCATCACCCGATATCTGATTGAACATGGTCACCGTGACATCGCCGTGATCGGCGGCATGCCGGACAACATGCATACCCGCAAGCGTCTTCTCGGATACCAGAGAGCGCTGTTTGAGGCAAATATCCTGTATAATACGGAGCTCATCCGCTTCGCGAACTGGGACAAGCAGGGAGGATATGAGGAAATCCGTGCGCTGGAGGGGAAAAAATTCTCTGCGGTGTTCTGCATGTGCGATCGGATCGCAGGCGGCGTCTATCAGTACCTGTATGAAAAGGGACTGAGAGCCGGAGAAGATCTTTCTGTCGCAGGATTCGACAATCAGGATATTTCGGAATATTTCACGCCGGGGCTGACCACCATGCAGCTGCCTTTGTTGGAGATCGGAGCGATGGCGACGGACCGTCTCACAGATCAGATTGAGAATCCAAAGCCGGTCCCGCCGCATCAGGAAATTCCGATCCGCTGTGCGCTGATTGAGAGAGAATCGGTCTGTGAAGTCAGGAACTAAGGCGATCGAATCCGGCGGCTCAATTCAATATCGAAAGTACCCGAATAAAAATAGTCCAAACGCTTGATTAGATAAGGGAAGATTAGAAAGAAAAGGGTTTATGTTTGACAGCGCTCAGGCTTAAACACTACGTGTACGGCGGCAATCCAGTCATCAGAGGGATGTGCCGCCTTTTTCATGTCAACCGCCTTTATGAATATCCTTCTCCTGGGAATGCGCGCGGTTGTGCTGCGAAAATCGGGTCTTTGATATATTCTTGTCTGTCAGTCTCTGATGGATGAGAAATCTGAGCGTGACATAGAGACAAAATGTGAAAGGTAAAACGATGTAAACAACTGAAATATTAAGCATTTCGCATAGTAATAACATAGTAAAATCATATATTATCAACAATATTGCCAAAACTACCAAAAATTAAGTTGACTATTTGGGAATGAGTCAATACAATTCAAGATGTAAGGTAAAACGATAAACATAAGACAAACAACTTTTAAAAAGTAGGGGCTGGCCGATGCTACTGACACGACAGAAAAGAGGCACACAATGAGAAAATGGTTTGCGAATCCCAGGAATAAACGGTCCTTCATCGAGTTTTTATATATCTGTCCGTTCCTGGCGCTGGTTGCGATCTTTTCCTATTACCCGTTGTATGGCTGGGTTTACGCATTCTTTGACTATCGCCCTCCGTTTCCGCTGGATATCCATAAGTTCGTCGGGCTCAAGTGGTTCATCTCCATGGTAGAAAATCCGGTGAAGGCGAAGCAGGTTCTGAGTGTCCTTCGCAACACTTTTGCCATGAGCGGACTGAATCTGTTCTTCTCCTGGTTTCCGATGGTCTTTGCAATCTTTCTCAATGAGATCAATTGCCGGTGGTACAAGAAATTTGTCCAGACGGTGACGACGCTGCCCAATTTTATTTCCTGGGTTCTGGTGTTTTCCATCGCATACGGCGTGTTCAACAGTACGGGCGCAGTCAATACAATTTTGCAGGAGCTTGGCATTACAAATGAGCCGATCATGTTCCTGCAGTCGGACAGACACATATGGTTCAAGATGTGGCTGTGGAATACATGGAAAAATGCTGGGTGGGCAGCCATCATGTATATCGCGGCGATCACCGGTATTGACGGAGAACTCATCGAGGCGGCAAAGGTCGATGGCGCGACCCAGAGACAAATCATCTGGCATATTGAAATTCCAAGTATTCTCCCGACTTACTTCGTTCTTGTGATGCTTCAGCTGGCAAACTTCCTGTCGAACGGCATGGAGCAGTTCTACGTCTTCGAGAATTCCTTCAACAAGGATACGATCGAGGTGCTGGACCTTTATGTATATAACCTGGCGATGGGCGCCGGAGGGTACTCACTCTCAACAGCAATCAGCATGCTGAAGAGCATTGTAAGTGTCGTTCTCCTGAGTGCAACAAATCTTATCTCCAAGAAGGTTCGCGGCGAGGGCTTTATCTGATGATATTGCAGCGGTGTGCTGCGGAAGGGAAGCAAAGCAATGGCAAAGCAGAAAACAAGCCATACAAAGTATAAGGTGAATGCCGGAGACCGCGTGATGAGTGTTCTCATCTATGTGATCTATGCTATTTTCGCCTTCGTCTGTGTATATCCGTTCTATTACATTTTCATCAATTCTATCAGCAACAACGATATCTCTGCACGAGGGAAGGTACTGTTCCTGCCGAAGGAAATTCATTTTACGAACTACACAAGGGTAGGACAGATTCCGGGACTTGCGGATGCATTTAAGATTTCGATTGGTAGAACGTTGATCGGCACGGCACTCACTGTCGTGATTGCTGCTTTTCTAGGATACATGTTCACGAGGGATACGCTGTGGAAAAGAAAGCTCTGGTTCCGGCTTGTGGCGGCGACCATGTATTTCAATGCCGGAATTATTCCGTGGTTTATCACGATGAAAAACCTGCATCTGACAAATAATTTTTGGGGTTATGTTCTGCCGATGGCAGTACAGCCTTTTTACATTATCCTGTGCAAGACCTTTGTCGAGTCCGTCCCGCATGAGCTTCAGGATGCCGCGGAGATCGACGGCGCCGGGACACTGAAGGTATTTTTCTACATTATTGTCCCGGTCATCAAGCCGATTCTTGCGACCATCGCAATTTTTGCCGCTGTCGCGCAATGGAATGCCTTCCAGGATACACTGCTTCTGGTGACGGATCCCAAGCTCTACACGCTTCAGTTTGTGCTGTATCAGTACATCAATCAGGCAAGTTCCCTGAAATCGCTGGTGAATAATGCGACCAGCGGGAACCTCGCGGCATCCCTGGCTCATGCACAGACCGCGACTTCTATTCGCATGACGGTTTCCGTCGTCGTTGTGACACCGATCATGCTGGTCTATCCGTTCTTTCAGAGGTATTTCACGAAAGGCATTATGATCGGCGCGGTCAAGGGATGAAGGAGTATGTCGTCTGTGCTCATTGCTGAAAAGCAAATAAAGCAATAAATGAAAGCAACAAATCAAAGTTAGGAGGGAGTTATGGAAATGAAAAGAGCAACATCACTTGTCCTGGTTAGTGCCATGGCGGCAGGACTGCTGGCAGGCTGTGGTTCAGGCGGCGCACAGCAGAGCGGAGATGTATCGTCCACGGCGGAGAGCACTGCTTCTGCGACCTCAGAGGCGGCTACACAGGACACAACAGAGTCCGCTGCAACAGCGGATACGCAGGCGGCTGCGGCGGAGAAACCGGAGGTATCCCACGATGAGGAAATGACGTTTGAGATTTACGATGCCGCCGCAAACTATCAGGGCGAGCAGACCGGATGGTTCGCGAAGGTTCTGAAGGATAACCTGAATATCAAGGTCAATATTGTCGCACCGCAGGTGGCAGGTGATGCAGTATATCAGACGCGTGCCTCCTCTGGAAATCTTGGCGATATCGTGATCCTTGACGGCACCCAGTTCAATGACTGCTTGAGCGCAGGCCTGGTCAAGGATATCTCCGCGGATATTTACAAGTATCCGAACCTGGCTGCATACAAGAAGCAGATCGATGTCTTCAATGAAAGCCTCGATGGAATTCAGAAGGGGCAGATCTACGGCATCCCCTGCCAGATGACGGATACATCTCCATTGACCTATTCCGGGACGCTTGTTTATTCTGCGCCGCTCCTCCGCTGGGACCGTTACAAGGAGATCGGGGAGCCGGACATCAAGGATCTTGACGGACTGCTCGATGCGCTTGAGGCGATTCATAAGGCACATCCGAAGAACGACAAGGGAGATCCGGAGTATCCGCTCTCTCTCTGGGCCGACTGGGACGGCGGCGACGGTATGATCGGTATTGCTAACGTCGTGCAGCTCACCACCTGGTACGGAGAGAAGATCAAGGGTTCCGCTATTCTGAAGAGCGACAACACCTTCACGCCTCTCACTGACAAGAATGCATCCTATTACAAGATGCTGCAGTTCCTGAATCACGCCTATCAGAGAGGGCTGGTCGATCCGGACTCCGGCACACAGGACTGGAACTCCGTCATGACCAAGATCTCCAACGGGCAGATCGATCTCATGTGGTACAACTGGCAGAGAGGATTCTGGAACAGCCTTGACCGTCTGCACAACGGCACGGCATACACCTTCATCCCTGTGGACGATCAGACTTACTACACCGACTCCGATACGTATTTTGGCTCCGGCCGCGTGTGGGGCATCGGCTCCCAGGTGGATGATGAGAAGTATCAGAGGATTCTGGATTTCCTTGACTGGTATGCAAGTCCCGACGGACTGCGCTTCCAGCATGACGGCATCAAGGACTTCAATTATACAGTCGGCTCAGACGGCAAGCTGACGGTCATCAATGACAACGCTCTGATGGATAATCTTCCGGTACCCGAGGAATATGGCGGCGGCGGATACAATGATGGCAACAACCAGATCAATCAGTGGATCTGTGACGCGATCTGCACCGATCCGACGACAGGGGAGCCGTATAACAAAGACTACTGGGCGTCCTTCCTTGAAGACCAGAACAAGGGCACCATGGAAGAGTGGAGCAAGAAGTTTGACGCGACAGATGCCACAGACTGGATGAAGAAGAATGGCAAGCTGCTGGTCAGCCCGAACGTTCCTTACACCGTGAAATCCGATGACGCGGACATGTCCGTCATCCGTAACCAGGTCAATCAGTCCGTCTGTGACTATTCCTGGAAGATGGTGTTTGCAAAATCTGACAAGGAGTTCGATCAGATGTGGGATGCCATGACTGAGGAACTCAACGGGTTTGGATTTGAAACGCTGTATCAGTTTGACTGCGACAATTATCAGGGACAGGTCGATGCCAAGATTGAGGCAGCGAAGGAAGCTCAGTAAGGCAGGAGTACAGGGGATGCCCTGACAATTTGCCCGGTATCAGGGGGAGCGCCTCTCAAGGGGCGCTCCCTTCTTTATCAGTCTATTTCAGATGGAGTCAGAAGATGGGGGAAAGCTACGTCTATATAACTGGGACGTCTGACAGACAGGGGGATAGGATGGAAGATCTTCAGGCAATTCTTCCGGATGGATCAGAATTTGATTTCTGGGAGCAGAAAACGCTGTGGAAGCGGGAATGGATCGTGGATGCGAAGGCATCGGAGGACGGCGCGGACGGAACAGCAGCGCATCCTTTTCCGCGGATTCAGCAGGCAGCCTCGCTGGCAGAGCCCGGCGACAGAGTCCGGATTCATGCCGGCGTGTATCGGGAATGGGTCCATCCGGAGCGCGGCGGGACGGACCCCTGGCATATGATCAGTTATGAAGCGTTCGGAGACGGGAAGGTCGAGATCCGGGCATCGGAGCAGGTCAAAAGCTTTCGGAAGAGCACCGGGTGGAGACTTGCGTCCAATCCCTTTGCCAGTACAGAGCCGGCGCAGATGCGTGTCTATGAGTATGACCTTGATCCGGACCTGTTTCGTGGCTACAACCCGTTTGGCATGGTGAACATCCTACACGACCGTCTCTTTCTTGAATATGACAAGACGGATATGACACCATTCCTCGAGCGGAGGGGACGCATCTTCTGTGACGGCGTGCCGCTGCGGCAGGTCGCTCTGTATAACCAGATGAGCGAAGGGGATGGCACATACTGGGTGGAAGCGAACGGTATGAAGGTCCATTTCCGTCTGCCCGGGGATGCGGAACCGAAGGACCACAGAATCGAGGTTACGGTGCGGGAACAGTGTTTTGCACCTGCGGAGCCTTTTCTTTCCTATATCCGCGTGAAGGGGCTTACTCTCCTGCATGCGGCGACAGGAGCGCCTGTTCCTCAGAGAGGAGCGCTTTCCGCCTTTCGCGGACATCACTGGATTATCGAGGATTGCACGGTGGACTGGCCCGGCTGCGTCGGCGTGGATGTTGGGGATGAGTGCTGGCACCATGAACATGAGCCGGGTCGTCTCACCGGATACAGCGTGGTGCGCCGATGCCGGATTTTGCATGCCGGTGTCTGCGGTCTCGCGGGGCTGTTCGCGCGTCACATGCTGGTGGAAGACTGTCTCTTTGAGGGAATCGGCTGGCAGAAGATGGAGCTTTCCTGGGAGGCTGGCGCCGTCAAATTTCATAACAGCGTGAACGGACTGATCCGGAGGAATGTGTTTCTCAACACCTTCCGTGCGGACAGTATCTGGCTCGACTGCGGCAATGAGAATAACCGGATCACCGGAAATCTGTTTCTGAACGGGCAGGAACAGCGCGAGGCGATCTTCATCGAGTGTACACGCGATGGGGTAAATCTGATTGATAACAATATCATCTGGAACGTCGAGGGGAGATTTGATCCATCCAAAATTCCAGCCGAGCCTGGTTCGTCCGGCTGGTACAAGCTGGTGGAAAACGATGCCGTAAACGGCTACGGCATCTACGGAGAGGGGACGGATCATCTGTACGTCGCCCACAATCTGATCGGACTTTGCCGGGGATCCGGATATTATGAAAAGCCGGTGGCGTTCCGGCAGTCCGGTATAGATCGCGGGGGAACCTCGAGAGATGCGCATATCAGAAATAACATCTTCTACCAGTGCGGGAATGCCGCCATCACTTTCCCGACCAGGGACAACGACAGCGATGGGAATCTCTTTGTCAATATGCGCGGCGGCTATCTCCGGGTGATGTATCCGGAGCCGGAACTCTGTCTTCACCTGCCGGCATGGAAGGAGTTTCTTGGGTTTGATCTGCATAGCCAGGAAGCATTTCTGCAGGTGCAACTGCAGGAAGAAGCAGATGAGCTGTCAGGCAGATCCAATGCGCTTAGAAAGGCAAAATCCGACGAAAGAATGGTCGGCATTTTGTTCAGCACCGGACAGACGCCTTTTGGTCTTCCTGAGGAAATCAGGAGAAGGCATTTTGTGTACCGACCGGAAGATATCTCCCGGGTTGAAGCGGATGCGCACGTGAAATGTGACTTTCTGGGGCAGAGGCGAGAGGAGGGCGGCGTGTTGCCGGGCCCGTTCCAGATGCTTCGCAGCGGGCAAAGGTATCAGATTGACCCCAGACGTGCAGAATAAGCTGACTCGGACAGAGCAAAAAGGAATAGAACGAGCGCGATGGCCGGAACTTATTGAACGGACAGCGGCACGGGAGGTCAAAAAATGATCAGAGAGACAACGACAGAAAACGGAGCGGTGCGCGGGATCCCCGCGGCGGATCCCCGAATCACTGCTTTTAAGGGCATTCCTTTTGCAGCACCGCCTACAAAGGAGAACCGCTGGCGGGCGCCGGGGCCGGCGGAGAGTTGGGAGGGAGTTCTTGACTGCGCCAGATTCGGCAAAGCCGCGATGCAGCCGGTGCCGGGGCTTTCCGATAACGTCTATACCAGGGAATGGCATGTCGATCCCGAGATACCAATGGGGGAGGACTGCCTGCAGCTCAATATCTGGACACCCGCGAGGACGGTTAAAGATCGCCTTCCGGTCTTTGTCTTTCTATTTGGAGGCGGGCTGCAGTGCGGTTATCCGTCAGAAATGGAGTTCGATGGGGAACGGATTGCCAGACGCGGAATCGTCGTGGTGACGGCAAATTACCGGGTCGGTGTTTTCGGCTTTCTCGCGCTGCCAGAACTCACGAAAGAGGCGCCGGATTCGCCGACAAATTTCGGCCTTCTTGACCAGCAGGCAGCTCTTCGCTGGGTGAAAAGAAATATCGACAGATTTGGAGGTGATCCGGGAAATGTCACGCTCGGCGGACAGTCAGCCGGCGGAGGCAGCGTACTCTGCCAGATGGCCAACCCGGAAAACAGCGGACTTTTTCATCGGGCGCTCATCATGTCAGCACTGATTGCCAATCCTTATAACGGACAGGACATCTCCAAGCCCGAACCGCTCTGGATTGCCGAGGAGCACGGACAGGCTTTCCTTTCCATGCTCGGCGTAGATAGTCTTGCGGAGGCGCGCAACCTTCCGGCCGACATTGTGCAGACTAAGTACGAGGAGTATTGCAAGGTTTATGCGCCGATGGTCACGGTACAGGACGGCAGATTCCTCAGGGAAGATCCGATTTCAAGCTTTTATGAAGGCAAAGCGCTCAATATCTCGGTTATGGCAGGCAATACCAGCGATGAGTTTCTGAATTTTCTTCCTGCGGAAGAAGACAGAGATCACTTCGTGCGGAGAGCACAGGAGGCGTTTGGAGAAAAAGCGGATGCATTTCTGCAGATGCCGGAGGCAAATAAAGCAGATTACCATGGCCGGTGCGGCACGGTAAACGGGATCGCCCTGACGGCAAAGCAGATCTTTCGCACTTTGGGGCAGCGATCAGACAGGCATTTTTACTATTATTGTTTCATGCCGGATATGCCGGGCTGGGATCAGGCGGGGACGTTCCATTCCTCGGATCTTTGGTTTTTCTTTGAGACTCTCGCAAAGAGCTGGCGACCGTTCACAGGCCGTCACTATGACCTTGCGCGGGCCATGTGCAATTATCTCTGCGCTTTTATCAGCAATGGTGACCCGAACAGCAGAAATGATGCAGCGAATCTTCCGGAATGGAAGCCGTATACCAGAGAACATCCCTGCGAGATGCATTTTACAGGATATGGGCCGGCGCCGCAGATTCCGCAGCCGTCAGCCTTTGAGACGTTCCTGATGGATCGCATCGGGGAGAATCTGACACAGAATCTGCCGCCATTCTCCTCCCTGATGCATCCTGTCTGGCGCGCCGGGAGAATTTTCCGCGAGACCTTTCTCTGTGCCGGAGGAAAGGAGGAACAGATCCATGCACCTTTCCTGTATGCACCGACCCGCATTCTTGAGGTGACAAGCTATGACGGACGGTTTCACTATGAGGCCGGGCATGATTATATGATCAGCGGCGATCAGCTTGTTCTGACGCCGGACAGCCGGATACCACATACGACATGGAGTACGTTCTATCTGGAGGATGAGGAAGCGGCGGAGCGTGATATGGAGGCGCTGCCGTTCCGACCGGATTTTGGACTTGTAAAAACAACGGATGGGAGATTTGTCACGCTCCGCGCGCTGGCGCATCCGGAGTATACGACAAAATGGCAGGTATGCGTGACATATGATACGGATGAGGTATGGCGGGGACCGGTTCCTGCAGGACAATTGTCAAGGCTTCCAAAGCTTTCCGAAAGGCTGCGAAAAAAGCAGAAGGTAAATGTCGTTCTGTACGGCGACAGCATTGCCTGCGGATTTGACTGCAGCGGCATGTATGGGTTGAAGCCGCAGCAGCCTGCCTGGGGAGAGCTACTGCGTGAGGCGATGGAGCGCTCCTGGCCGTCAGAGATCTCCTTTTCCAATACATCGCGGGGCGGGGCAGACAGCCTGTGGGCGATTCAGCATGCCCAGGAGAATGTGTGCCGGCTCCATCCGGACCTGGTGATTCTTGCCTGGGGTATGAACGATCACTGCACCGCGGAGGAATACCAGGATAGGATGCGGAGACTTATCGCATCGATCCATGGATCCTGCCCGGATGCGGAATTGGTACTGGTGACAACAACGTTGCCGAATGCGCTTCTGGGGACACCGCCAATCCATTTCTGGGACAGGCAGGACCTGTATGGGAAAGAGGCGATTCTGCCGATCGAGGAGGAAGGCCTCGATGGAACAGGGCAGGGAATTGTCATTGCGGATATGCAGGCGGTACACAGGGAGATCCGAAAGCACAAACGCTTTGGCGACACAACTGCGAACTGGCTGAATCATCCGAATGACTTCCTGGCGCGCGTATATGCACAGGTTTTGGCTGAAGTACTGGAGTGTGGGGAGAGAGAATGATATGGCAGTGAGATTGGACAGCCCGGACGCCTTTATCATGGTGTATACAAGGATGGTGGAAGAGAACACCTATCCTTCAGGATTAGCAGGAAGCCTGCATCTGGCGGTCAGCCGGGATGGCAGAACCTATCGCGCATTAAATCGAAACTATGGAGTGCTTTTCGTCCGTGGAATGGTGAGAGCAGACAATACAATCTGTCCGCTGCGGGCGGAGACCCCCCGGGTTTTAAGACTGAAAAATGGAAAATATCTAATTGCAGCAAAGATGACCGGTGAGAATGGTGAGCCGGTGCCGGAGGGTGCGCCGGGATGGGCTTTCTGGGAGACAGCGGACTGGGTCAGATTCCATGAGATCAGTATGGAGCCGGGAATCTCTATTTTATCAGGCATGACAGAACGGGAAAAAAGAAGTCTGCTGTCAGCCACGAACCACCTGCATGCTGCGGACATCGCAGTGATCCGGGTCCGCAGCTGGGAGGCAGATTTTGCAGAACGATACTGGAATCCACTTCACAGTGTTGCCGTCCGTATACCGGACAAAATCCGGGCAGAGGAATTGCCGTTTACGCAGGCAACAGTGATCTATTCAGACGGTTCCACAGACCGCAAACCAGTTGACTGGCATACAGAGCGTATTCCGCATAAACCAGGAGAATACTCCGTCGGCGGAACCATCATCCAGCGGCATTATCCGTTCCCGCTCGCAAAAGGATACGGCGATCCGGTACTCTTCTTCTGGGAGGGACATTGGTATGTAATCTCTACCAATGACAATCTGGATGATGCCGGGCTTTACATCAGGAAGGCGGACTCGCCGGCGGCATTGTTTGCTCCGGAAACCAGAGAACATCTGATTCTGGGGCTGGATGAGGCGAGGGGATTCCTGCAGTCTTTCTGGGCGCCGGAATTTCATGTGATCGGCGGGCAGCCTTATCTGCTTTTTGCCGTCAGCGGAACGCCATGGAAGGTCAACTGCTATCTGATGCGGTTAAAAAAACATGGCTGCCCTGCGGATCCAAACGGCTGGGAGGAGCCTGTTCCAGCGGTGCTGCGGGACGGACGGCTGCTGGCCTGGAAGGAAGGTGCCATATCTCTTGATATGACGTATATTGAGGACGGCGGGAGAGCCTATCTGGTATGGTCCTACCGGGAACATATGGGAACTCCGCAGGATACCGGATCCATGCTGTATATCGCGGAAACAGATTCGGAACACCCATGGCGTCTGATTTCAGATCCGGTTCTTCTTTCAAGACCAATTTATGGATGGGAAAATGTCAACGGAACTATTAATAATGAGGGACCGAATGCCTTCGTGCATGACAGCAGAATCTATCTGTGCTATTCGGGAGGGGATGCCATTGGCTATACTTATGCGGTAGGACTTCTCTCAATCCCCTGCGGCGAAAATCTGCTGGATACGTCAAAATGGGAGAAGCGCTGTACTCCGGTCATGAACTTTACAACGATTCCCGGTGAGTATGGACCAGGACATAATTCTTTCTTCGTCGATGAAGATGGCCATCTGATGACCGCATATCATGCGGAGGATTCGTATGAACATCACCTGCGCTGCGATGGCATCCGCAGAGTTCATTTTGATATTCACGGAGAACCTGTGTTCAACATGGACGAAACGCATGACCTCTCATCGGCGCTTCGGGAGGTGCATGCTACTGTCCTGGTAACGACCGGGGAAACCGGAGAAAAAGAAAACAGCAATCATAGTAAGGCGCAGCCCACCGTCTGAGGAGGGCCGCCCACAGAAAGGACTTTATTTATGAAAGAATTCAGCGCAGATTTTGACTCACTGAGGACATATCAGTGTCCTGACTGGTTTCGTGATGCCAAATTCGGCATCTGGAGCCACTGGGGACCGCAGAGCGTTCCGATGCAAAATGACTGGTATGCGCGCAATATGTATATCCAGGGGACGCGGCAGTATAATTTTCACGTCCGTCATTATGGACATCCGTCAAAATTCGGCTATCTGGACGTATGCCGTCTCTGGAAGGCAGAGCGTTTCGATCCGGAGGAACTGATGGATCTGTATGTGCGTGCCGGGGCCCGCTATTTTATGGCGCAGGCCACACATCATGATCATTTCTTTAATTATCAGTCAAAGGTCAATCGGTTTAACTCCGTGAATATCGGACCTGGCAAGGATATCTGCAGGCTCTGGAAGGATGCGGCTGACAATGCACATCTTCCGTTTGGGCTTTCAGAGCATCTTGCGGCTTCGTTTACCTGGTGGGCGGTCAATAAGGGATGCGATTCCTATGGTCCTTACAAGGGTATCCCGTATGACGGAAACCGCCCGGAACTTCAGGACTTTTATCATAATAACAAGGCATATGCAGAGGAACTGCAGAGCAGGGGCGTCCTGGGCGAAATGCCTGAGCGCTGGATGACCACGGACCGAAATTATCAGGAATACTGGCTGAAGGCAATCCGGGAGATGATCGATCTGTTTCAGCCGGATCTGCTGTATTCAGATTCAGGACTGCCGTTCCTGCAGCCGGAGGCGGAGCTTTCCAACACACAGCCCGGACTGGAAGCAGTTGCACATCTTTATAATACTTCCATAGAAAAATTCGGATCTAACCATGCGGTTTATACCCAGAAGGATCGCAGACCTCAGATCGCGGAAGTTGGTCTTGTGGATGTCGAGTGCAGTCAGCTTGCGGAAATTTCTCAGCGCCCCTGGCAGACCGATACATTTCTCGGTGGATGGTTTTACGACGAAGGGTGCTCCTACAAGCCGGTCAACCAACTCATTGAGATGCTGGTCGACATTGTGTCGAAAAACGGCTGCATGATGCTGAATGTATCCCAGCGCCCGGATGGTACAATTGACGAGGAAGCGCGGTGGGAACTGGAAGAGATCGGAAAATGGATTTCCATCTGCGGAGAGGGCATCTATGGAACCCGCCCGTTCCGTGTCTTTGGGGAGGGAGACACCCGCGTCACGATTCAGGGCTTCACGGAAGAGCGAGCGCCCTGGACGGCCAAGGATTTCCGTTTCACGACGGACAAGTCCGGCAAAATACTCTATGCATTCATGATGGCAGAACCTGCGGATCACAGGGCGGTCATTACTTCTCTGACCGAACAGGAAAAGGTAAAGAGCGTCAGACTGCTGGGCGGCGAAACTCTTCCATTTGAGCAGGCATTCGGCGTTTTGTCCGTGAAACTGCCGGAGAAGCTGCCGACAGCCTATATCAACGCGCTGGCGATTCAGCTCTGATGTTATAAAGAACCGGCGAAAACCCCGCAGCTTGCTGCGGGGTTTTCGCC
>Ga0256404_1005823_pt1 | contig 21209 bp, 19 predicted proteins | sample RumenRJG_01DNA_FD_185990 | JGI IMG/M metagenome (GOLD analysis project Ga0256404, IMG submission 185990) | Bovine rumen microbial communities from Lethbridge, Alberta, Canada - RJG_01 | ecosystem: Host-associated > Mammals > Digestive system > Stomach > Rumen | place: Canada: Alberta | collected...
CATGCTGCCCGATTCCATGATGCCCTCGGCGAACTTGCCGTGGCTGGCTAGGACAATACTGACCATCCAACTTCCTCCTTTTCGTCCACCCTGCTTCCTACAGAACCGATGCGAACGCGTGCATGGCTTCACGTCTTCCTAACCATTTGCACACGATAGCTCCACATCACGGATAAGTGTACACCTTGTGAACTGAAAACGCTTCCAGAATAGAGAATTCTGCGTCACTTTTTTTGCAAAGTATTGTGGAGAAAAGCAAATGCGTTTTGCCTCATCTCAATATGCTCTTCACGACTTTTGATGCCGTTTAAAAACCCGGCTGGCGACGATGTCGCCAGCCGGGCCGTCCGCTCCCCTGAGCGTGAGTGGCTATCCGAGAAGGACGTGTCCTAGCAGTCGATGACCCTCAGATCATGCGAGGAGCGTCCGAACGGCTTGTAGCCGTCCTCCGTGATGACGCCGGTGTCCTCGACGCGGATGCCGAACTTGCCGGGCAGATAGATGCCGGGCTCATCGGTCACGACGGAGCCGAGCGGGCACGGCTTGTCGTAGCCGCGGCTGAAGTTCGGGCGCTCGTGGATCTGCAGGCCGACGCCGTGGCCAAGGCCGTGCTTGAAGTAGTCGCCGTAGCCTGCGTCGCTGATGACCTTCACTGCGAGGTCCTGGATCTCCTTGCCGTGGATGCCGGGCTTGATGGCGGCGGCGCACGTCTCGTTCGCAAGGCGCACGACGTCGTACACCTTCCTCTGCTCCTCGCTCGGCTCGCCAAGGACGACGGTCCTCGTCATGTCCGCATGGTAGTCGTGGTAGCCGGCGCCGTAGTCCATGACGATCATGTCGCCCTTCTGGACCTTGCGCTCCCCCGGCTGCGCATGCGGGTTCGCACCGTTCGGGCCGGACGCGATGATGCTGTCGAACGAGATGGCGTCCGCGCCGTGGGTCAGCATGTACGTCTCGAGCTCGACCCTGATCTGCTGCTCGGTCATACCCGGCTTGATGTACTCGCAGATGTGGTCGTAGGCGTCGTCCGTGATCTCCTGGGCACGACGCAGGAGCGCAAGCTCCTCCTCGTCCTTCACGACGCGAAGCCTCTCGGCGATGTCGTCGTGCATGCGGGGGTTCAGGCAGTCGACGGACGCCTTGTTGCACTCGTTGCGGAACGCGTCGAAGAACGCGAGGTCCATGGAGTCCTCGACGGCGACGACGCGGCTCTTGGTCTCGAGCACGCGCTGGGCTGCCCACCATGCGGGGCTTACGATGTCCATGTCCATCTTCCAGGGCGTGTCCTCGCCCAGGCGCTCGACGAACGTGTTGTAGTAGCGCGAGTCGGTGTGGAGCCACTGCCCGTCGGCCGTGACGAACGCAGTGTGGGCCACCTCGTCGTCGAACGTGCGCTCGGCGCCGGTGAGCCACCTCAGGTCGGGGTTGTTGCGAAGGATTACAGCGTCGTAGCCGCGCTCCGCCATCATCTCTCGAAGACGCGCGACGCGTCCGGCGCATGCCTTGGCATCTGCCATGGGTAAGCCTCTTTCTCTTGTTGGCCCTCAGTCCACGCGCGAGGCTCTTCTCGCCCGCGCGCCCTACCGATGCTACTCCTTAGCGGGGGCATGGGCGTCACACCATGCGGAAATGTTGTCCATCAACACGTCGTCCTCCACGACCGTCATCCTCAGGCGGCCGATGCCGTGGGGCAGGCACAGGTGGAAGCGGTTGGAGCGCGCGAAGCGGTCGCGCTTCATGGCGTCCGCGAGCGCCTTGGGGTCGACGTTGCCCGAGAACTCGCCGAGGTCGAACGTGTCGAGCAGCTCGTCCTGCATGAGGACGTCGTCCACGTCCAGAAGCTCGAGGCTGCATGCAAGGCGCGCGGAGAAGCGCATGCCCTCCGCCAGGAACGTCGATGGGGGAACGTTAGCCCCGGCGACGGCCTCGAGCGCACGCGCGAACGTCTGGCCGTAGGCGAGCGAGTTCCTGATGGAGACCGACGTGGACGAGACGAGGTGGCCCCGGGACTTCAGCGCGTCGATCGCGGCGTCGAGCACGTCCGCGGGGTCTCCCGCCATCACGGCGTCAGCCTTGTTCCACAGCGCCTCGAACGTGTCCTCGTTCTCCGCGACGGCGGAGGCGACCATGAGGGCGCGTCCGAGCCGCGACGTCTCTGCGTCCGCGGCGAGGTTCATGACGCCCGGGTCGCACAGCAGGTACTTCACGTAGGCAGAGACGCCCGCGATGCGCGTGACGCCCGCGACGTCCAGGTCGCGCGGGGTGGTGGCCACCTCGACCATGCCGTCGAGGTCGCGCACGACGCACGCGAGGGGCACGCGGCCGCACCACATGGCCGTCGCGTGCGCGAGCATGGACAGCGTGTCGACGTCGCCGACGCCCAGCACCAGGTCGTCGCAGGTGATGCCCGCGTTCGCGAACCCCTCGAGCGCGCGCGTGACCTCGCCCATCGTGCGGGCCGCCGCGCCCGCCGGCGCCTCCATGCGGACGACCTGGAAGCCGCCGTCGGTCAGCTGGCGGCGGATGCGCTCCTCGAGCTCGGCATCCGTCCCCTCGCCCACGACGTAGGCGCACAGGCGCGGCCTCCCCACGTTGCTCGCGAGGATCTTTCCCATCGTCTCAACGACGTCCGTGCCGTAGCGCACGTCGCACGAGCCGCCCGGGGCGGAAACCCAGTGGCGCGCGACGTCCTCGTATCTATCGGTCATAGTAGGCCCTTCTCCCATAGCAGCTGACCGGCCTCTGACGTCACCTGCTCAAACGACTTGTTCCTGATGTCAATCCTCAGGTCGGCCTCCCGCTCGTACAGGGGGCGGCGCGCGCGGTACAGCCGTCGGGCGCACTCCTCGTCCTTGAAGTCCGGCCTGATCTCCGGGTGCTGGATCTGCCTGAGGGAGTCCTCCACGTCGCCGTCCAAGAAGACGACGGTCCCCATGGCATGCATGAGCTCGCAGCTGCGCGCGCCCTCCACGATGCCGCCACCGCAGCTCACGAGAAGCGACTTCCTCTTGGCGAGCCCCTCGAGCACCTGCGCCTCGAGCTCGCGGAAGCGCACTTCGCCGTCCTCGTGGAAGATCTGGCACACCGTCTTTTTGGCCATGCGCTCGACCATGCGGTCCGTGTCCACAAAGTCCCGGTTGAAGAGCACGCCGAGGTTGCGCGCAAGCGTGGACTTGCCGGCCCCAAGGAAGCCAACGAAGAATATGTGGTCGCAGCCCTCGTGGACCACGTAGCCGTTTTCCGAGTGTTTCATGCAGAGTTCCAACGCGCGAATCGATTTGACACATCGATTCTAGCATCTTGCGCGTGCGCTTCTATGCGGGGTGGGCCTAGTCCTTCGGCCGGAACGGGTCCTCGTGGAGCACGAGCCTCTCCCCCACGCGGAACAGGTGGGTATACCACATGTCACTGCGCGAGAGCGGACGCACGAGTATGGTGCGCACGCCGGCGAGGTTGCCGGCGGCGAGGTCCGTGAACACCTGGTCTCCCACGAGCACCGCCTGCTCGGCCGGGACGCCCATGCGTGCGAGCGCGACCCACACGGAAAACGGCGCCGGCTTCATGGCGTGGTGCACGCAGCCCATGCGCAGGAGCGCGGCAGACGCCTCGACGTCGCGGCCGTGGAAGTTGTTCGATATCATGCAGAGCGCCATGCCGGCATCGCGCGCGCTTCTCGCCCAGGCGCAGATCTTCTGCGGGGGCTCCCACGTGTCGCGCGGGAAGCAGGTGTTGTCGCGGTCGAGCAGGACGCAGCGAATCCCCCACGAGCGCAGAAGCTCGAGGGGGATCTTGTCGACGCTGTCGAACTCGCAGTCTGGCCTGAGGATGGACATGTCTAGCCCGCCTGGTCTGCCTTGGCCTTCTCGATGGCCTTCTGGTGGTCCTCGTAGGTGGTCGAGAACGTGTGGTTGGAGTAGTCGCCCTTCTCGATGATGAGGAAGTACATATAGTCCGTCGTATCGGGCGCGAGCGCCGACTTGATGGAGGCCAGGCTCGGCGTGCAGATGGGCGTGGGCGGAAGCCCCTTGTTGAGGTAGGTGTTGTACGGGCTTTGGGTCTTGAGGTCGTCCGCCGTCACCTCGCCGCCCGTGACGTAGCTCATGGTCGCGTCGCTCTGCAGCGGCATGCCCGCCTTCAGGCGGTTGTAGAACACGCTCGCGACCTTGCCGCGGTCATCCTCGCTTATGGCCTCGCGCTCGATGATGGACGCGAGCTTGATGACGTCGTAGTCGGACATCGTCACGCCGTACCGGCCCTTGATCGTGGCCTCGGCGCTCGCGAAGTCAAGCGACGCCACCTCGGACTGGTACTTGTCGAGCATCGCCTTGATCACGGTGTCCGCGGTCACGTTCTTCTCGCTGCCGAAGTCGTACTTCGTGGGGTACAGGAAGCCCTCGAGGGAGTCGTTTTGCGCGTTGGCGAGAAAAGCGTACCGTGCGGAGTAGTTGGACGCCTTGGCCTGCGCCAGGAAGTCCTCGGTCGAGATGCCGAGCGACTCGCTCACGACCTTTGCGGTCTTCTTCACCGTGAGGCCCTCCGCGACAGTCACGGTGCCCTTGTTTGAGTTGGGACCCGTGACGAGCCTGCTCACGACCTCGGCGACGTCGCCTCCGGTCACGAAGACGTACGTGCCGCTCTTGAGCTTGGAGTCAGCCTCCTGGCGCTTCACCTCGGTCGCGAACGCCTCCTTGTCGGATATCACGCCCGCGTCGTATAGGCTCTGCGCGATGGCAGAACCGCCGGAGCCCTCGGGAATGTTCACGGTGACGGTCTTGCCGGCCTCGATGGTCTTGCGCTCGTGCCCTCCGCCCAGGATGCGCGGCACCACAGCAAAGCCAATCGCCGCCACCACGGCAACCGCGGCCAGCACAAACGGCAGGAACTTCAGCTTGCCGCGCCTGCCCTGCGGCTCCGGCTTCTTGTGGCTGTGTCCGGAGCGGGCGCGCTGCGTCGTGCGCGCCGTCCGCGACGACATGTGGTCCGAGCCGTTCGCGGATTGCATCTGCATGGCCCCGGTGCGCGAGATGGGCTGGCGCCTGCCAGGGGCCGTCGCCTTGCGCGCGGCAGGCCTTCCGCCCTGCGGCCTCTGGCCGCCTCGCCTTGCCTGCTGCGGACGCGCTCCGCGCTCGGCCTGCCCTCCCCTGCGGGGACCTTGCGCCGCGCGGGTGCCGTCGGCGTTCCCACGTGCGAAGTGGGCACCCCTCCTACCGGAGCTTTCGGACATCTGCGCTACCCCCTCTGGGCGTCAAGCCACGTCTGGAGGAAGAGCGACGCCGCGACCATGTCCACACGGCCGCGCATGCTCTTCTCGTTGTATCCCTCTTCCCTCAGAATACGCTTGGCCTCCTGCGACGACAGCCGCTCGTCCTCGAACTCCAGAGGAAGCCCGCAGGCCTCGGCAATCTGCCGCGCCTGCGCCATGACGCGCTCGGCCTGGGGACCGTCCTCGCCGGAAAGCGTCTTCGGCCTGCCGCACACCAGCACGTCAGGCCCGTAGTCCTCCAGCACGTAGCGAAAGCTCCGGGCGCCGCCCAGAACCTCCGCCGCAGGCAGGACCTTCACGGGAACGGCGATGGTGCCGGAGGCATCGCTTGCCGCGATGCCAATCCGGACCTCGCCGATGTCAAGCGCGAGCGCCCTCACAGGCGGCCCTACGCGCCCAGGAGCTTCTTGGCGGCGTCGAGCGCGGCGTCGATGCCGGTCGCGTCCTTGCCGCCCGCCTGCGCCATGTTCGGCCTGCCGCCACCCTTGCCGCCAACGAGGCCAGAGATCTCCTTGACCACGTTTCCGGCCGAGAAGCCCGCGGACACGGCGCCGTCGGTCGCTGCCGCCAGCAGGCCCACCTTGCCATCGGCCTCGGAGGTCAGCACGCAGGCGCAGTCGGAACCGATCTTGTCGCGGACGGTGTCCCAGACGTTCCTGAGCTCCTTGCCGGAGATGCCGTTCAGGTGCGCGACGACGAGCTTGTAGGCACCCATGTCGACCGCGGCGCTCACGGCGTCCGCGACCTGGTTGGAGGAACCGCCCACGAGCGCGGCCTTCAGCTTCTTCTCGGCCTCGGTCTTCTCGTCCTTCAGCTGCTCCACGCGCGCCATCACGTCCGCGGGGCGGCACTTCAGGGCGGCTGCGACCTCATCAATCTCGGCCAGGCGCTCGTCCACGTACTCAAGGGCGCCCGCGGAGGTCACGGCCTCGATGCGGCGCGCGTTCGAGCCAACGGAGCTCTCGCTCACGATCTTGAAGAAGCCGAGCTCGGCCGTGTTGCGGGCGTGCGTGCCACCGCAGAGCTCGCGCGAGAAGGGCTTGTCCTCGGTCCCGACGGACACCACGCGCACGACGTCGCCGTACTTCTCGCCAAACAGCGCGACGGCGCCGGCAGCCTTCGCCTCGTCGATGCCCATGACGCTGGTGACGACGGGCTTCGCCGCGAAGATCTGGGCGTTGACCTCGCCCTCGATTCGGGCGAGCTCGTCGGTCGTCACGGCCTCGAAGTGCGTGAAGTCGAAGCGCAGCCTGTCGGGAGCAACAAGGGAGCCCGCCTGGTTCACGTGCTCGCCCAGGACCTCCTTCAGCGCGGCGTCCAGGAGGTGCGTCGCGGTGTGGTTGCGGCGGATGAGCTCACGGCGGCCGTGGTCGACGGAGGTGCTCACCGTGGCACCCACGCTGACCTCGCCCTCAACGACCTCGCACTCGTGGGAGGTGAAGCCGCCCTCGCGGTGCAACGTGTCCTCGACCCTCAGCTCGAGGCCGTCCGCGAAGATCCTGCCGGTGTCACCGATCTGGCCGCCCATCTCGCCGTAGAACGAGGTGCGGTCGAGCACGACCTCGACCTTCTCGCCCTTCTTGGCAGAGGCGACCTCCTCGCCGTCCCTCACGAGGGCGACGACGGTGCAGCCGTCCAGGTCGTCGTGGTCGTAGCCGTCGAAGACGGTCTCGTCGAGCCTGTCGGAGAGCGCGGCCCACACGTTGTTGGCCTTGCCCCACGCGTCGCGGTTCGCCGTGGCGCGCGCACGCTCCTTCTGGGCGTCCATCGCGCGGTCGAACGCGTCCATGTCAACCTCGTGACCGGCGCTCTCGGAGATCTCGCGCGTGAGGTCGATGGGGAATCCGTAGGTGTCGTGCAGCTTGAACGCGACCTCGCCGGACAGGACGTCGCCCTCGCCCAGCTTGTCGAGCTCCGCCTGGAGCATGGACTCGCCGGCGTTCAGCGTGGCGCCGAAGCGCTCCTCCTCCGCGGAGATGATGCCGTCCACGAGGGCCTTGTTCTGCACGAGCTCGTTGTAGTGCTCGCCCATGATGCGCTCGACCTCGTGGGCGTACTCGGTCAGGAACGCGCCCTGGATGCCGAGCAGGCGTCCGTGGTAGACGGCGCGGCGGAGCAGGCGGCGCAGCACGTAGCCGCGGCCCTCGTTCGAGGGCAGGATGCCGTCCGCGATCATGAACGTCACGGCGCGGGAGTGGTCCGCGAGGATGCGGAGGCTCTTGTCGCAGGGGTTCGTGGAGCTTGCGCCGTACTCCTTGCCAGAGAGCCTCTCGCCGAGCTCGATGAGGGAGCTCATGACGTCGCCCTCGTAGTTGGAGCCCTTGTGCTGCATGATGGCGGCCATGCGCTCCAGGCCCATGCCGGTGTCGATGTTGCGGTGCGGGAGGTCCGGCATGGAGCCGTCCTCCTGGCGGTCGTACTGCGTGAAGACGAGGTTCCAGAACTCGAGGTAGCGGTCGCCGTCGTCACCGGGCTTCTCGCCCTCGAACTCCGGACCCTGGTCGAAGTAGATCTCGGAGCAGGGGCCGCACGGGCCGGTGGGTCCGGCCGCCCAGAAGTTGTCCTCCTCGCCCAGGCGCGAGATGTGGTCGTACTCGACGCCCTGGGCGTGCCAGAGCTCGATGGCCTCGTCGTCGTCCTCGAAGACCGTCATGTACAGGCGGTCCTTCGGAAGGCCCAGGTGCTCGGGACTCGTGATGAACTCCCATGCCCACGCGATCGCGTCTGCCTTCGTGTAGCCGCCGAAGCTGAAGTTGCCGAGCATCTCGAAGAACGAGAGGTGGCGCGCGTCGCCGATGTTGTCGATGTCGTTGGTGCGCAGGCACTTCTGGCAGGAGGTCGCGCCGATCTCCTTCATGGTCTTCGTGCCCTGGTAGTACTCCTTGAACTGGTTCATGCCAGCGTTCGCAAGGAGGAGCGACGGGTCCTCGGGGATGAGGGAGGAGGACGGGTAGAGCTTGCAGCCCTTGTCCTCGAAGAACTTGAGGAAGTCCTCGCGGATTTCCGCGGTAGTCATGTTCTTGTAGTCAGCAGTGCTCATGGTTCTCCTTGTTGACGGCCCCGCGACGTGGCGCGACCTTGTTGGCAGTTTTCCGCTAGCGCATAATACTACGATTCGATGGAGACGTTGCGGACGCCAATCCCCATCTACTTGTGCAAATCCTTATCATGCCCAGACTCGGGGTCGTGCGGGAAGTCACCCCGCCGCCTCTCCCTCGCCCGCTCGACGGCGTCCGAGAGCGCATTCGCAAGGGCGTGCGCACGCGCCTTTGGCGGCTCGTCCGCGACGGGCGCCTCGGTCTGGGCGCCGTCCACCAGCCGCGACCCCATGAAGAACCGGTCGTCGTCCAGGGCGTCGAACGCGGGCTCCACGCCCCCGCGCGCGTCGTGGAACGGCGTCCCCTGGAACAGCGCCCCGTCGTAGGACACGAGCTGCCTGCCGCTTCTGCTCTCGAAGTAGTACACGAACACGCTCTTGATGGCCGCGGTTAACGGCACGGCAAGAAGCATGCCGAGCACTCCCCCCAGGCTGTTTCCGATGAAGAGGCCAATGAGCGAGAGCGCGGGGTGGATCTTCACGGCAGAGCGCATCACCAGGGGCGACACGACGTTGTCCGTCACGTTCTGGATCACGACGGACCCCACGAGCGCCACGAGGGCGAGCATCGGGCTCTCGAACAGCGCCAGCAGCACGGCGAACGCGACGGCGACCCACTCTCCGATGACGGGGATGAAGTGCAGCACGCCCACCAGGATCGCCGCGAGCCCCGCATACGGGTGCCCCACGAGCGCGAAGAACACCCACGAGAGCAGCCCGTCGAACACGGACGTGATGACGGTGCCGCGCATGTAACCGCCCATGGAGCGGCTCATGACGGCGAGAAGAACGGAGAGCCCGCGCTCGTGGCGCGGCCCGGCGATCGTGATGAACTCCCGCGCGATGACGGGGTAGTCCTTCGCGAACCAGTACGCGAGGACGAGGCCGAGGCACAGCGTCGCGAAACCGTTCACGAACGAGAAGGCGCTGCTCATCAGGCCCGTCGAGAGCCTCTCGGCCATTTCGGAGGACGCCTTGATGCCGATGCCCGATATCGAGTTCACGAACTGGTTCACGCTCTGCTGCACGTCCGTGGTGCCCGCGTTGCCGTAGCGCCGCCAGAAGCCGTCGACGGAGGTCCTGACCTTGATGACGTACGTCGGGACCTTGCGCAGCACCTCGGCGAGCTGCTCCACGAACGGGGGCATGAGCAGCAGGAACACGCCCACGAGCACCGCAATGAGCACGAGCAGCGCCACAAGCGCCCCGATGGTGCGGTTCACGCCGTGGTCCTCGAGGAAGTTCGTGAGCGGGCTGCACACGAAGCCCATCACGACGCCGGCAAGAAGAAGCTCCACCGCGGGCCAGATGAAGCCCATGGCCCAGACGCAGATGCCGAACACGACGGCGACGCCGATGAACGCCCACGCCCGTATGCCGAGGCTCCTGAAGACTCCCAGGGCGTCCCTTTGCCCCGCGCCCGTGTCCTTCTCGTCCAAAACGTCCTCTTGCAACGCGTCCTCCATGCACGGCACCCGCTAGCGTATAAGGCCCTCGGGGTCGATCTTCTCCTGGACCTTCTTCAGCGTGCGCCTCAGCAGCCTCGACACCTGCACCTGCGAGATGCCGAGCTTCTTCGCGATCTCGACCTGCGTGAGGCCGTCGATGAAGCGCATGCGGATGATCTCCTGCTCGCGGGGCGAGAAGTCCTTGAACGTGTCCTCGATGACCATGCGGTCGTCAGAGGCGGCGAGGTCCTCGTCCTCCGTCGCGTAGTGGTCGATCACGGACGGCGCGTCATCGTCGTCGCCCTGACCCGTGCCCTCCAGCGGCACGGAGCTGTACGCGCTCGAGGACTCCATGGCCTCGAGCACCTCGTCGACGGACGTGCCGAGCTCCTTCGCGATCTCCTCGACGGACGGCGAGCGCTGCAGCTCCTTCGTGAGCTCGTCCGTCACTTGGTTCACCTTGGAGGACAGCTCCTGCAGGCGCCGCGGCACGCGCACGGACCAGCCCTTGTCGCGGAAGTGGCGCTTGATCTCGCCCATGATGGTCGGCGTGGCGAACGTCGTGAACTCGAGCCCACGCGACAGGTCGAACCGGTCGATGGCCTTGATGAGGCCGATCGTGCCCACCTGCACGAGGTCGTCGAGGGGCTCGCCCCTGTTCTTGAACTTGGAGGCCAGGAAGCGCACGAGGTTGAGGTGGCTCATGATGAGCTGCTCGCGGGCCTCCTCGTCCCCCTCCTCCTTGTAGCGCCTGAACAGCTCCCTCGTGCGGTCTTTGTCCCACGCGAGCTTGCCCTTCGGCATCCTGGACGAGATGCGCCTGCGCGGCGCGACCTCTGCCCCACGCTCGCTGCTATTGGGCATCGGTCCCGCCAATCCCCTTCACGAGGACGAGCTCGCCGGCGTCCGTGACCTCGCAGCTGTCGCACACGGCGTCCAGCAGGAGCTCGACGAGGGAAAGGTCCTCGCCGTCCTGGGACTGCTCGGGCTCCTTGTCGCCAAGCGAGAAGGACACGGACACGCCGTCCGCGGCGATGGCGAAGCTCACGTCGCACGTTGCCGGACGCGTGGCGCAGCTGTAGACGAAGCCCTCCTCCGCGGCCATGCGCAGGTCCTCGACATCGTCCACGTTCATGTCGCACAGCACGGCGAGGTTCGCCGCCGTCATGCGGACCACCCTCGCGAACTCCGGCTCCGCCGGCACGCTCAGGCGGACGCTCTTCTCTTCCGTCATGCTCTCCCCTACTCGGACGCGTTCGCGTCGCGCTCGTCCTTCTCGTCTTTCTCCTTCGATGCGACCACGCCGACCTCGCCGTACGTGACGTAGCCGGTGTTGCCGCCGTGGGCCTCCTCCGGGGCCGCCTCCGGAGCGTGGGGCTCCTCCGCCTCCGGTGCCTCGATGGCCGCCGCGGCCTCGCCCTTCTTCAGGTGATGCGCGCCGGACGCCTGCGGAACGCCGGTGATCTTGGACACAAGGCCGCTCGCCGCGTCCGCAGCCGCGTTCGTCACCTGGTTCACGACGTCGGTCACGCCGGCCGCCGTCCCGGAGACCGTCGAGACGTCGCCCAGGATGCCGTTCACCTTGCGCAGGCCCTCGTTCGCCTCGTCCAGGGCGACCGAGGCCTTCGCCACGATGGGGTCCACCTGCTTCAGGCTGGGCTGGAGGTCGTCCATCGCACCGTCCAGCTTCGCGATCACGGGCTGGACCTGCTCTATGGTCTCGTTCGCCGCACGCGTGACGTCGTCCACGGCGCCGCGTGCGCGGCGGATGGTGAGCGCGAGCTCCACGACCGCCCAGATGCCCGCGACGACCAGCACGATGAGCAGGATGCTCAGGGGTGACATCTCCATTGCCTTGCCCTTCTCCCTAGGCCACGGGACCCGTCCGGCGAATCCCCATGGTACGTGTTACGTTACGCATTCTACCCATTCGCGGTGGGTTTGCCACCGTGCGTTCCCTCGGCCGGCCCCTTGGCCGGCCCCTCGGTGTCCTCCAGGTCCTGACGGTCGCGGGCGGAGGCCTCCAGGCGCCAGGACTCCCAGCCGCGCGGGCTGGGGTGGAAGAAAGCGCCGGGCGCCAGGCCCTCCGGTAGGTAGCGCTGACGCACCCAGCCGAGCGGGTAGTCGTGCGGGTACAGGTACTCGCCGTAGTCCTTTGACCCGGGGCGGTGACGGTCGCGCAGGTAGCTGGGGACGTCGCGGCGCGGGCCGTTTCTTACCTCGGCCAGGGCGGCGTCGATGCCGGCCTCCGCCGCGTTCGACTTTGGCGCGAGCGCGACGTAGAGCGCGGCCTGCGCCAGGTTGATGCGGCACTCCGGATAGCCGATGACCTCCGCGGACCTGAACGCGGCCTCCGCCACGAGCAGCGCCTGCGGGTCCGCGTTGCCCACGTCCTCCGACGCCTGGATCATGATCCTGCGCGCTATGAACTTGGGGTCCTCGCCCGCGTCGATCATGCGCGCGAGCCAGTAGAGCGTCGCGTCCGGGTCGCTGCCGCGCATGGACTTGATGAACGCGGAGATGACGTCGTAGTGCATGTCGCCGGCCTTGTCGTACGGCTGGCCGTGGCGCGGGTTCGCCTCGAGCACGTGCCTGGCACCAATGGTGACGGGGTGCTCCGCGCTCGCGGCGGCCGCATCGCCCGCGGGAAGCGCCATCTGGCTCGCGAGCTCGAGCGACGTGAGCGCGGCGCGGGCGTCGCCTCCCGCCATGGTCACGATCTCGCGCATGGCGTCGTCCTCGAGCTCGAACGCCCCCGCGAGCCCACTCTCGTCCGCGAGCGCGCGGCGCACGATCTTCTCGATGGACGCATCGTCCAGGTGCTCGAGCTCCACCACGCGCGACCTGCTGATGAGCGCGGAGTTCACCTCGAAGTAGGGGTTTTCCGTCGTGGCACCCACCAGCACGACGACCCTGTCCTCCACCGCGTGCAGGAGCGCGTCCTGCTGCGTGCGGTTGAAGCGGTGGATCTCGTCCACGAAGAGTATGGTGCGCCGGCCGCTGGTGAGCAGGCGCTGCTCCGCGGCGTCGATCTCGCGACGGAGGTCCTTAACCGTGCCCGTGATGGCGGACACCTCGACGAACTCCGCGTGCGTCGTGTTAGCGATGATGCGCGCGAGCGTGGTCTTTCCCGTGCCGGCCGGCCCGTACAGGATGACGGAGGACAGCGTGTCGTGCTCGATGGCGCGGCGCAGCCACGAGTCCGGCCCCACCGCCTGCTCCTGGCCGACGTACTCCTCGAGCGAGCGCGGGCGCATGCGGGCGGCGAGGGGCGCGTTCTGCCTGCGCACCCTGCGCTCCGACTGAGAGAACAGCGTGTCCATAGCGACCCCCTACGCCCTGACGCCGTCGAAGTAGCTGCGGCTGGGGAAGATCTCGCGCGCCTTGGGAAACAGCGCCTCGCACGTGGCGACGAAGTAGTCGTCCGTCATGGCGCTGATGAAGTCGACGACGCACTGGTCAGGATCCTCCTCCCAGTCGTAGCGGCGCCCGTAGAAGGACAGCCTGCGACCAAGTGGCAGGATGTGATGGGCGAAGATGGCGGCAGACTCGTCCCCGGCCGCGAGCGCGTTCAGCTCGTGCTCATACAGCGCGGAGAAGAGCTCGCGCACTGGGCCCGCGAAGTCGCCGTTGACCTCGGCGGAGCCGTAGATCTTCTGGTAGTTCTCGCGCTTGGCGCGCGAAAGCTCCGCGAAGCCCTCCTCGCTCATGGCGACGTACGGCTTGCCGATGCTGTTCTCGACCACGTCCGTCACGAACGCGGAGAGCGCCCAGGCGTTGTAGGCGCCGCCGAGCCCGTCCTCGAAGTCCTTCTCGCCCACGAGGCCCGCGCGGATGGCGTCCTGGCGGTCCTTGCCCACGTAGGCGATGATGTCCGATATCCGCATGACGCAGCCCTCGAACGTCATGGGGCGCAGGTGGGCGATGGCCTTGTCTCCGGACTCCCAGCAGCCCTCAACCACGCGGTCGAACGTGTCGAAGTCGTTCAGGCCGCTCGTCTCGAAGCGCTGGCGCTCGAACTCGCCGTTGTGGCAGATGACGCCGTCGAGCGTCTGGAGCGACACGTTGCGGCCTTCCAGCACGTCGAGCACGCGCACGCTCTGCACGTTGTGGCGGAACCATCGGCCGGTGCGCTCGTGGTAGACGTCGTGCAGGAAGCGCTCGCCCGCATGTCCGAACGGCGTGTGGCCGAGGTCGTGCCCGAGCGAGATGGCCTCTATGAGGTCGAGGTTGAGCCCGAGGGCGCGGCCGATGTCGCGCGCGACGCGGCCGACGAGCTGCTCGTGGAGGCCGCGGCGGGTGAGGTCGTCGTTCTGGCGGAACGAGAACACCTGCGTCTTGCCGTTGAGGCGGTTGTACGCGGGCGTGTGCACGATCTTCTCTGCGTCGCGCACGAAGGCGGGACGCACGCAGGTGTCGAGGTCGCGCTGGGTGACGTCGCGCCTGATGACGGCAGAGTTCTTGCAGGCGAACGGGCTGAGCCCGCCTGTGGCCGCAAGCGCGCGGACCTGCTCTGCCACCTGGGCCGAGACCTGCATGGGTATGCTGGGCGCCATGCGGTTAACCCTTGCGTCTGGCGTTTCCTGTGTTGGCATGGGGTACCTCTCTTGTTCTTTGGCTCCGGATACCCTACCCCAAACGGTGGACATAATCCACGCCGAGCGCCGTATGTGGCGTTACCGTGCATCCTCGGGCGCGCTGCCGCGTGATTTGGCCAGGAAGCACGCCTCCGTCGCGGGAAGCACCGTGAGGCCGAGCTTGTGCTGCAGCCGCACGGAGGGCTTGTTGTCCGGCCACACCTCGCACCACGGCGTCTGGCCGCGGTCGAGCACCTGACAGATCTTTGCGGACTCGAGCGCGAGGGCCCAGCCGTGCCGGCGGAAGTCCTCGAACACCTCGAGCATGCCCATGGAGCTCTCGGTCTGCTCGCCCACAAATCCCATGAGCTCGTCGCCCGCGAACGCGCCGAGCACGTTGCCTTCGCCAAGGAGCGCGAGCGTCTGGGCGTCCGTCTGGTACTCCGGGTGCGTCATCCGCTGGCGCACGGCCGAGAGGTCCTGGGGGCCAAGCGGCCGCACGGGATGGGCCGCGTCGACCCTGGGACGTGCCTTCTTGCGGTATATGGCCAGGTGGACGGGGTCCTTCACGGGAAGGCCGAGCCAGCCAGCGAGGTCGTCCGCAAGCGAGGGCTCCAGGCAGAGCGTGACGGCGTCGCCCATGAGCGCGCACGCGACGTCCTGCGCGAGCCCGCGGTCCGTGGCCCACAGCATCTGCATGCCGCCGGGCTCGCGAAGCGCCACGCAGCCAGGTCGTGCGCAGATCACGCTGCCGACGCCGCGGCGCAGGCACTCTGCCAGCGGAAACGTGCGCCGAGGCGCCTTTGCCAAAAGCGAGAGCGCCCGCTCGCGCAGCTCATCCTGCGGCGTGGACGCCTGCTCCATCACGAGGCCGAGCCTGCGCGCGACCTGCCGCGACCCCGCGGGGCCGGGGTGCTCGAAGTCATCGGCCATGAGGGCCGCGTCGTGGTCGAGCAGGCCGGCGCCGTCCACCACGCGCATGCCGTCGAAGCGCGACGCCTGCTCGCGGATGAGCCGCGGCACCACCTCGAAGCAGCTCATGCGATGCGACGGCCACGCGTCCTCGTCGTGCCACAGCGGCGTCGCCACCCACGTGGGCACGCCCTCCCACAGCCGCGCCACCTGCTCCAGAAACGAGCGCACGTCCCGTGTGACCAGGCGCTCGCGGCACGGCTCGTAGCGGTAGTTCGCGCCGAGCGCCACGATGACGGCGGCCGGGTCTATGGCCGGCGCAAGGCCATACAGCGTGCCCGGCTGGAACACCTGGCCGCCCACGCCCTGGTTCACGACGTCGAGCCCAAGCTCGGCCGCAAGCAGCGTGGGCCACGCGAGCGCGGGGTCGTCCACCACGAAGCCCTGCGCGATGGAGTCTCCCAGCACCAGGAGGTTGCGGCGCTTCTCGACCGGATCTATGAAGCTGCCGTTGCCCACGACGGAGCGCAGCGTGCAGCCGCGCAGGCACGGCAGCCACACGCGCACGTGGTGCGTGTCGCCCATGCCGGGCAGCTGCATGATGCCCTCCGCCGGCGCGGCCGAGGGGTCGTCCAGCGTGAACGTCACCTGGTCGTCTCCGGGCGCGGGCGCGCGCACGCCCAGCGGGCGGCCGTCCACCTCGCACGAGAGGCCGTCGTGCATGCGCGCGGGCGCGGCGGCTCCGGCCTGCCGCGCGAAGGCCTCCGGCGCGGCGGCCTGCCGCCCCGCCTCGCGTGCGTCAACGTACTTCAGGACCTCCCGCGTGCCCACCGGCTCGCCGTCAAGGCGCACCTCCACCGCGACCTCGGAGGAATCCGTCGTGAACTCCAGGCAGACGCCGGCCGTCGCGCGGCCCATCTGCCGGTAGAGGCCGGGGTGCCACGCCTGGCAGCTGCCCATGGCGCGCATCTGGTCTGCCGAGAAGCGCCACGGACGTATCCAGCCCTCGAGCTCGGACTCGTGGCGCACGGCCCCATGCAGAAGGTCGGCGGCGTCTGCGCGCACGAGCGCGAAGCCCGGCACCTCTCCCCTTGTCATGTCGCTCAGCCTCATCCACCAGCTCCGTCTTGCCTTGCCGCGAGGGCGCACGCCGCGCCCGCGTCCCTGGCGCGCCGCTCCTGCGCCCGTGGCGCGCCGCTCCTGTACGCCTATTCTTGCAGATACCTTTTCACGACGCCATACGCCTCCACGAGCCTCGGCAGGCTCCAGCTGGCGTTGGCCGGGCTCGTGGACGGAAGCCTCGTGGCGGGAATGCCCAGCTCGGGCTCTATGTAGCGACGGTACAGCCTGTGCGAGGCCGCGCCGGTGCAGAAGATCGCCCGTATGGGCGCGTGGTCCAGCACGCGGGCGCGCAGGTCGTTTGGGACGGCGTCGCGTATGGACGCGTCGCTCGCCCCCACGATGGTGCAGCTCCTCAGCACGTCGTCCAGGGCAAAGTGGTGGAGAAGCGCGAGGGCACGGCATTCCTCCCGGCACGTGGGCGGCTCTTCTCCGCAGATCGTGGCCATCACGCGCCAGAAGCGGTTCTGCGGGTTGCCGTAGTGGTAGCCCACCTCGCGCGACTTTGGGCTCGGCATCGTGCCGAGCATCAGCACGCGGCTGTGCGCGTCGAACACCGGCTCCAGCGGCGAGTCCACGTGCGTCGCGGGCCCCTTGGGCGCCGCCACGCGCTACTCCCCCTCGCGCACGGGCTCGTACGTCTCCTGGCCGTCGTCCAGCCGCAGCATCAGCAGGTTGCCAAAGCCGGCGCCGCCCGCCGCGCCGCAGTCGATGTCCCAGCGGTCCGCGACGCCGCCGGTCTGGGCGCTCGCGCCCACCTTCACCATGCGGCAGAGCCCGTTCTCGTCAAGCGGCAGGCGGTCAGGCAGGTCGGCCATGCCCTGCAGGTACGGCGTGGGCGTGTGGCCCGCGATCACGATGGGCCCGCGGCCGTCCTCGTCCAGAAGGCCCGTCGGCTGGCCCCAGAACTCCTCGCGGATCCACACCAGGTCCTCGGGGCGCTGCGCCTCGAGCATGGCGCGCAGGTCGTCGTCGCTCCACCCCATCGCGTACGCGCCGTCCTCCGCTGCCTCGGGCGCCTCGTCCTTCTCGCCCGCGCGCTCAAACGGCACGCCTGGCCTGATGCCGGCGTGCACCATCGCGTACGGGCGGCCGGACACGAACGCGTACGCGTACAGCGGCAGGTTCGCCACCCAGTCCAGAAGCTCCACGCGCTCGCCCTCCGGCAGGGCGGAAAGCCCGTCCATCGTGGTGCCGGCGCCGTTCATCTCCCAGTTCACCTGGTTCATGCCCACCTCCGGCGCCTCCAGGTACGTGAGCATCAGGTCCTCGTGGTTGCCCATCAGCACGGTCGCGCCCGACAGCTCGCGGCAGATGCGCAGCACCCCCACGGGGTCCGGCCCACGGTCGATCATGTCGCCCAGCATGAATATGCGGTCGTCGTCCGCCGGCGAGACGCGCTCCAGCAGCCGCTCGAGCGTCGCCCTGTGTCCATGCACGTCCGAAAACGCATACGTTGCCATGCGTGCCCCCAAAGTCAGCCGCGGCCACCTGCCCATGCCCGGCCGCCGCCAAGATTTCGTGCCCAGTATATACAGAGTCTAGCGCCTTGCGCGCCCGCGCGCACGCCTTCGCGCCTCGTGCAGCTTCCACGGCGCCGTCGACCCCACGTCCACGTAGCGCCCGCGCTCGCTCGGCGGCTGCGACTCGCTCAGGCGAATCTGCCGCACGAGCTCGGCCATCGTCGCGTCGAAGCTCGCCTTGCGCAGCCGGCACTCCCACACCACGAGCACGGTCCAGCCGTCTTGCACCAGGATGCGCGCGTCGCGCTCATCGCGGCTCACGTTGCGCTCGAACTTCGCCGACCAGAACGCGACGTTCGACTTCGGCAGCGGCAGCGAGCAGTGCGGGCAGCGGTGCCAGAAGCACCCGTTCACGAAGATGGCGACGCGCCGCCCCGGGTAGCAGATGTCCGGCTTGCCCGCCGCCTTCTTCCAGTGCAGCCTGTAGCCGGAAAGCCCCGCCTTGCGCAGGGCCTCCCTCACCTTGAGCTCCGGCTTCGTGTTCTTGCTCTTGTTCGCCTGCATCACGTGATGCGTGGCCTCGCTCACCATGCGACCGCTATGCCTCCGGCTCGGGCTCGCTCGGCCCCACGGGGTCGTCCGGGTCCGCGTGCTGGCCGCTGAAGTTGAGGTTGCGCGTAAGCTCCTCCGCCTCGCGCTCGTCAAACCCGGGCGAGAAGAACGCGTCCTCAGCCTTCGCGACCTCTGCCAGCGCCGCGTCGTAGCGCTCCCAGAAGCCGTCCGTCGACACGCTGCCGTCGAACGGGTTCTTCCACGCGCGGTGCTCGCGGTTGTCGAAGTCGGAGGTGCGCTCCGCGCGGTCGCGGTGGGCCATCGCACTGTACAGCGAGTAGCGCTTGTGCCCCAGCCTGCGCTCCAGCGGCGCCAGCACCCGCGTCTTGCCCTGCCCCGGCGCGTAGAACAGGCGCTGCACGAGCCTGAACGACTTCACGGCGTGCGTGTAGCAGTCCTGGTCGAGCGTGCGGCTGTACGCCCAGAGGTTCATGTAGAAGTACAGCTTGTCGATCACGGCCAGCGTGGCGTCGTCCGCGCGCAGCACCTCGCGGTACGGCTTGAACGTGCGCACGGTCATGCCGGTCTTCGCGTACAGCACCATCTCGTCCAGGTCGCGCTCTATCTCCGCGTGCACCTCGTCGCCATCCGACCTGTCAAGGCCGCTCACGCCCGCATCGCACAGCGCGTACTGGTACGCGTACACCAGCGGGTGCATGGACCGGTCCAGCAGGTAGTGGCACAGGAAGCCCGCGGCGTACGCGTCGCCCACCGGGCGCTCGTCTCGCGTGAGCATGGTCAGTGCGTCGCGCAGGGCGCTCAGGAGCCTTGCCGGCTTCACGTGGTGCATGAGCCCGCCCACGCGGTTCTCGCCTCCCACAAACGGGTCCGCCACGAGGTAGAACAGCGGGTCGGGACCCTGGTTTCCCAACAGGAAGGCCTGACGCTGCTGTGGCGTGACAAACCCCCGGCTCGCCGAGACGTCGTCGTAGGCATCCCTGCCAAAGAAGTCATGCGTCAAAATTGCAGGCATCCGTCATCTCCTTATGGAACGGGGCGCGCACCGTGCTTGCCCCATGCGGCCTAGTGGACAAGTATCGCAGATGCGCCGCTCCCCCACCTCGAGAACCGCAACATCGCGACGCCTCGCACGCACCACGCACACAGCGCGCACACCTTTGCGCCCGGCGCCGGCGCATCGCCCGCATAGCCTGAGCGCCCGTCGGCACGCCACGACGTTCGTGCCCCATGCGCCGCCTGACGTACCGCTTACGGCAGCCTTTCGAAAACATTTCATAAGTTCTTCTAGAATTGCCTCGTCTACGCAAGGGGCTGGGTCCACAGAAGGGATCGCCAACATGGCAAAGCAGAAGTTCACAAGGGCCGAGAAGAGCTGGATCATGTACGACGTGGGCAACTCCGCCCTCGTCCTTCTGGCCACGAGCATCATCCCCATCTACTTCAAGTCGCTCGCGGACGGGCCGGCCCTCGTGGCATGGAGCTACGGCGAGACCGTCGCCTCGCTCGTCATCGCGCTGCTCATGCCGATCCTCGGCAGCATCGCGGACATGCAGGGCATGAAGAAGAAGTTCGTCGTGGGAACCGTCGGGACCGGCGTCGTCGCCACGGTGGCGATGGGCTTTCCGACAGGCGCCATGGCGTTTCTCGTCATCTACGTGATCTCGTCCGTCATGCTGAACACGTCCATCGTGTTCTACGACGCGCTCCTGGTGGACGCCACCACGGACGATCGCATGGACGAGGTGTCGAGCCAGGGCTACGCCTGGGGCTACATCGGCAGCTGCGTGCCGTTCATCGCGTGCCTCGCCATCGTGCTGACCAGGCCGTTTGGCATGAGCTTCCAGAACGCCATGCAGATCGCATTCGTGATCACGGCCGCGTGGTGGGTCGCGTTCACCATCCCCATGCTGAGGGACGTCGAGCAGACGCACTACAAGCCGCGCGAGGACCACGCCGTCTCGAAGGCGCTCCACGGCATCGGTGCCACGCTGAAGAAGATCTGGTCCGACAAGACCCTTCGCTACTTCATCATCGCGTACTTCTTCTACATCGACGGCGTCCACACCATCATCAAGCTCTCGACCAGCTATGGCTCCGACCTTGGCATCGATGGCACCCAGCTCGTCCTCGCTCTTCTCGTCACGCAGTTCGTGGCCTTCCCGTCCGCCATCGCCTACGGCAAGCTCGGCCGCAAGTTCGGCACGAAGACCATGCTGCTCGTGGGAATCGCAGGCTATACGTTCATCACGCTGTTCGCGGCGTTCTTCCTCAGGAGCGCCATCGAGTTCTGGTTCCTGGCCATCATGGTCGGCCTGTTCCAGGGCGGCATCCAGGCGCTGAGCCGCTCCGAGTTCGGCAAGCTCTGCCCGAAGGAACATGCGAACGAGTACTTTGGCTTCTTCGACATCTTTGGCAAGTACGCGGCCATCATGGGCACGTTCATCGTCGGCACGATGACGGCGCTCACCGGCTCTGGCTCGCTTGGCGTGTTCTCGATCGTCATCCTCTTCGTCATCGGCTTCATCATGATGCGCAAGGTGCCGGATCGCCCCGCCACGCAGGACGAGGAATAGTCCGAACGCATCTGCGCCCCAGTGGACGTGCCGCAAAGCCCGGGCCCGGCTCACAGCTGAACTGCCTCCCATTTCTTGGACACAAGAAATGGGAGGTTCGTCTTTATGTCTGATGACTTGCGCCTGAAGCACGATGCCGGCACCAGAAGGGAGGCGGCAAGGCTGTTCGAGATGGGATACGGCT
>Ga0256404_1005827_pt1 | contig 21188 bp, 20 predicted proteins | sample RumenRJG_01DNA_FD_185990 | JGI IMG/M metagenome (GOLD analysis project Ga0256404, IMG submission 185990) | Bovine rumen microbial communities from Lethbridge, Alberta, Canada - RJG_01 | ecosystem: Host-associated > Mammals > Digestive system > Stomach > Rumen | place: Canada: Alberta | collected...
TGTTCTCGCTTAATCGTAACTTTAAATAAGTTACTTCATCTCGGCATAAGAAATAAATAAATTTATTTCGTTCTGCTCTCGATTTTTCGTAACTTTGCAACTCCAAAATGATTTTTTCAAAGACGAGAAGTGAAGCACTCCTCTCACAAATCCGCGGCGGACTGCCGATGAACAGAGGGGATAAGCTCAACTTGATATTCCAGTTGAGCCTACCTTCGATATTGGCACAGGTAACGAGTGTCATGATGTTCTTCATTGACCAGGCGATGGTGGGACGTATCGGTGTGGAGGCTGCTGCTGCTTGCGGACTGGTGGAGTCCAGCACATGGTTCTTTGGTAATCTCACTTCAGCTGCCTCAATGGGGTTTAGCGTTCAAGTAGCCCATTTCATCGGTGCCAACGATTTCAAGAAAGCCCGTTCGGTGTTCCGCCATGGGTTGATTTGCACGTTTGTTCTGAGCGTCATGTTGGCATTGGTGGGCATCGCCATCTCTTGGAAACTCCCCTTTTGGCTGGGTGGCGGTGCCGACATTGCCGGTGATGCGACGACATACTTCTTCGTGTTTATGTGCATCATGCCCTTCTTCCAGCTGTCAAGTATCTCCGGAGCGATGTTGAAATGCAGTGGAAACATGCGCATCCCGAGTATCATGAGCGTTCTGATGTGTCTGTTGGACGTGGTTTTCAACTATATCTTGATTTTTGTTTTCCACCTTGGGGTGCTCGGCGTGGCGCTCGGAACGGCGATGGCAATCGTCATTGGCGGTTCGGTGCAAGCCTATTTCGCCATATTCCGCAGTGATATTCTCACGTTGAAACAAGACCGTGAGCCGTTCACTTTCGTGTGGGAATACCTTCGGAACGCGTTGAAAATCAGCGCACCGATGGCTGCGCAGTCGTTTCTGATGAGCGGTGCGCAGATTATCAGTACGCGTATTGTCGCGCCGTTAGGCAACGTAGCCATCGCTGCCAACACGTTTGCAATTACAGCAGAGAGTTTGTGCTACATGCCGGGCTACGGAATAGGCGAGGCGGCGACAACGTTGGTCGGTCAGAGCATGGGTGCCGGACGTCGCGACCTGTGCTATAGTTTTGCGCGGATGACCGTCTTTTCCGGAATGATTGTGATGGCAGTTATGGGTGTTGTGATGTTTGTGACCGCTCCGCAGCTCATGGCATTGATGACCCCGGTGCAGGCTATTTGTGACTTAGGAGCCGACTGTCTGCGTATTGAAGCCTTTGCCGAGCCGATGTTCGGAGCTTCAATCATTGCATATAGTGTTTGCGTGGGAGCTGGCGACACGTTGCGTCCTGCCGCCATTAATCTTTGTTCGATGTGGCTGGTGCGTCTGACGCTTGCCGCTTTGCTTGCTAAGGATTATGGTTTGCGGGGTGTTTGGATAGCAATGGCTATCGAACTGGTATTCCGCGGTACAATATTCCTCATCCATCTGCTGCGTGGAAGATGGATGAAAGGATTGATAGAAAAGTCTGCAAACTAAAAATTTGCAGACTTTTCTTTTACCGTGTGGAACTCATCTACAAGACGTTTCATCACTTCTGCAACGGGATGGACGGCTTTTATCGCAGAAGCAATCTGACCGATTTCCACCTCTCCGTTCTCAATGTCATCTTCGAAAATGCCGCGTCGTGCGGAGCCTGGAGGAACCAGTTTCAGCAAATCTTCCTTCGAAGCGCCTTCTTTCTCTGCTTCATCAATGCGGCAATAGAGCGCATTTTTTACCAGTCGGGTGGGTGAAAGCAACTTCAGCGTGAGCATCGTGTCGCCTTCTTCCAGCGTCGTGCAGCGCGTCTTGAACGCCTCCGAAGCACTACTCTCCTCCGTCAGGGCGAAAAGCGTGCCAATCTGTACACCTTCAGCACCCAGTGCCATGGCTGCAAATATCGCCTCGCCACTGGCAATGCCACCCGCAGCAATCAGCGGAAGCGACGTGGCTTTCCGCACTTGGGGAATCAGCGTCATCGTCGTAGTCTCCTCCCTGCCGTTGTGACCACCAGCCTCGAAGCCTTCACAGACCACAGCGTCCACTCCAGCCTCCTCGCATTTTCCTGCAAATTTTGAACTTGAAACGACGTGGCACACCTTGATGCCGTGCTCGTGGAACAAGGCTGTATATTTCTTCGGGCTGCCTGCCGAAGTAAACACTACCGGAACTTTTTCGTCAATCACAATCTTTACAAATTCCTCAGTAGCCGGATTCATCAACGGCAGGTTGACACCCCACGGCTTGGTAGTCGCCGCTTTCATTTTCTGAATATGCTCACGCAGTAAATCAGGTGTCATGGAACCAGCCCCAAGCAGACCGAGCCCACCGGCATTGCTCACCGCTGCAGCCAAGCGCCATCCACTGATCCATACCATACCGCCTTGAATAATCGGCAATTCGATGCCGAACAATTCTGTTACTCTGTTACTCTTCATACTCTAAGGTCTATTTATTTTCAAATGCAAAGATAATCATTTTCTCCCCTAATCAGTCGGATTATGCGACTTTTTGTAAAGTTTGTCGCTGAAAATGTATGTTAGCCGTTCCGAATTACCCCCTTTTCTTAATTGTTAAAATGTCAAGATTTCACCCGAAAGACAGCCAGACACACAAGAGTAATTTAAAAAGCAGGAAACAGAAGAAAAATGGAGAACGCGCAAGTGTTCTCCATTTTTCTATTTCTGAGATTTTATTGAAAAGCGTAGCCACTCCCGGCGCTCTTCCTCAGACATCTTTTCTATGGCGTAACGGAGGGCGGTGCGAGGCATCTCGTGAGCATGGCGATACAGGAAACCACGAAGTAAATCCATTGAGACACGCTTACCCATCTCACGCAACATCCAACCAACAGCCTTATGCATCAAGTCGTGCGAATGATGCAAGTGCATCTCAGCATAACGCAAGCACCACGAGGCATCACCCTGCTGTGAGGTTGTCCACGTACAGACCATACTTATCCGCTGTCTCCATAGGCTCTGACTCCTCGCCAACCCATCAAGCACCTGTAACTTATGACTATCTGTCCCGTCACCAAGTTGGGTCGGCAACAACAGCCACGCCCCCAAGATTTTCGGAGCCGAGAGATCCACTAAATCCCAGTTGTTGGCTCGGTCGGCATATTGCAGATACATGGTCACGATTTCGTCGCGCTTTCTGATTGCCTCTCCATCATATTCCAGCCACTTTTTCGAAAGTCGTTCAAACTGCGATACCATCAGCAGCAGACCGCAAAGCCTCACCTCATGCCAACGAGACATCAACAGCTCAGGCACTTCACTCAACGGACAGTCTTTGCATTGCTTGACAATCTGGCGCGTCTGAGGAACTTTCAATCCCAAGAACTCATCACCTTCGCCATATTCCCCTTTTCCTGTCTTGAAGAACCGCATCAACACCAGCCGCTGTTCCTCATTGTATAGCGACTCCATGTATTTGATAATCTCCGTTGCTTTCATCATCACTGCAAAGATAATGATTTCCTACCAGAAAAAGGTGCATGGCTAACAAATAACCATGCACCTCTCCAAATATTTTTATATCAAGTATACAACAAAAGCTATGACTAACTATCATATCACCATAATTGTCCATAAAAATCGCTATTGGGATTGGGCGGTTTCTTTTTATGCCATTATTCGTTCAAGTTTGTTCTTCCATTTCTCCCAATGTGGCATTTCTTTTGTAAGAAGTGCATAGAAGTCCTTATTGTGACTACGATAGATAAGGTGGCACAATTCATGGGTAATCACATATTCAATACAGCATCTTGGAGCACATATCAGTAGTGGATTCAGTGAGATGTGACCATCGGTAGTACAATATCCCCATCGCTTATCCATTTTTTTGATGGAAATGCTTTGGGGTGTTACACCATAGGCTGCAAATCGCTCTATAATAGGTTTAGCATACTCTATGAACTTAATGTTTGCACGTTGACGATACCATGTCTGCAATAGAACGCCCACATCTTTTTTATGGCGACATTCAACCTCTATAATATTATTCTGATAATGTACAGCATTCGTGCTGTTTTCTTTTACCCTAAGCATATATTGTCGTCCTAAGTACAAATGCGATTCTTCAACGGCTTCTGACGCTTCGGTAGCATCGTCTGCGATTTGCTGCAATTCGCTATCATTCGAAATCGTCTTCTTGACCGTCTTCTTCTTTGCAGCCGACTTCTTGCTCATGGCATTAGTCGTATTGATTTCGCTGCGTTCGCAGAAGACTCACGCTGCGCATCGATAATTGAGCGAAACAGAGTGAAGATAGCTTTGAGCGCACTATTGCTGAAAGAGGGAGCAATACCCTTGTTGGCATACTGGGCGCTACGCTCTCCATGCACAACTCTAGAGCCACTTTAGCCTCGGCCTTGTGCAGCGTAGTGTTGTGACAGGCCTCAGCCACAATGTCTTCGTAGCCTGCCGTGCCATTGGTGATTACTCGGGCTGCGAAGCCCTTTGCCTTTGTCTGCGGGTTCACGCGACCCGACTTTGCGACTTTCAGTTTTAGCTTTGCCATAACGTCAAATTTTAGAGGGGTAATAACTATGATTTTATTTGGTGCTGACCAACTCTCCATTTGGTGCGCACCAATTGTTCGGTTGGTGCTGACCGATTTCAAATTGGTGCTGACCGATTTTCCTGTTGGTCGTGACCGTTTTTTCAGATGCTCTTTATCAATTCACAACGAAAATATAGCAAATAATCTTGTATGTTATTCATTTCATTTGGCTAAATTACTAAAAATGGTTTAAGATTTATCATTTTCTGTACTATAGACATGAAATACTCACTTATTTTCAGTAATTTTGCAAAAGAGAAACCCAAGCATGTTATGTCAGAGAAGAAACCATTTGGATATTGGACTTATGATAGGTGCTTTACTGAGGCAAAGAAATATAAGTTAAAGGCAGACTTCAAGAAGAAAGCTGCCGGTGCTTATGATGCTGCAAAGACCAAAGGATGGCTGAAAGATTACGCGTGGCTTGAATCTCGACCATTAAAATGGACATATGATACTTGTTATGAGGAAGCTAAGAAATACAAAACTCGTTCGTCTTTCTGCAAAAATGCAGGAGCGGCATACAGGACTGCTTTAACAAATGGTTGGTTGAATGATTATACATGGTTTGAACAACTGCAAAAGTCAAGTGGATATTGGAATTATGAGACATGCTTTGAAGAAGCAAGAAAATATAAATCAAGAACTGAGTTCTCGAAGGAATCTAAAGTTGCATATAATCGTGCAAGAATTGAAAATTGGTTAGACGATTACGACTGGTTTTCTTCTGATGCAACACCTCCTGGCTTTTGGACGTATTCAAAATGTTACGAGGAAGCTAAGAAATATAAGACCAGAGCAGAATTCAGCAAACATGCCGGTTATGCTTACAAGTTAGCTCAACAGAAAGGATGGATTGATGATTATACATGGTTTGAGATAAAATTTGCATGGACTTTCGAGGCTTGTTTTTCTGTTGCAAAACAATACAAATCAAAAAAAGAATTTAGTCAAGGAAATCGTGGTGCATATTCTGCCGCCCAAAAACATGGTTGGTTAAAGGATTTCGATTGGTTGAAAAGCAGTGGGATAAGCGTTGTTACTGATAAAATTGATAATGTATATATGTACTATTTCGAAACCTATAATGCAGTTTATATAGGTAGGACAATAAATACAAAAAGGCGTGATAGAGAGCATATTTTCAATACAGTAAATGACGCTGTAGCAAAATTTGCAAAAGAACATGACTGTTCTGTTCCCCCAATGATTATATTAGAAGATAATATAACTTTAGAGAAAGGACAAGAGCGAGAAGACTATTGGCTCAATTATTATGCAAAACAAGGTTGCTATATATTAAATAGAGCAAAAACAGGTGTTGGTATAGGTTCCATTGGAAGTATCGGAGGAAAAAAGTGGACAAGAACAACATGTTATAATGAAGCAAAGAAATATACCTCACGCAAACAATTCCAGCGCGGAAGCGTTGGAGCTTATACTCGAGCATGGAACCTAGGATGGTTAAAAGACTATACTTGGTTTGAACGTCCTCGTAATTGGAATCAGAAATGGGATAGAGATTCTTGTTATGAAGAAGCATTAAAGTATAACAAACTGTCAAAGTTTGAAGATATTAGCCCCGGTGCTTTTAGGGCTGCCAAGAAGAATGGATGGCTCAGCGATTACACATGGTTAAAGAGAACGTCAAAACCTGCAGGTTATTGGACTTATGAGACCTGCTATGAAGAAGCAAAACGATATCGATCAAGAGGAGAACTTAAAAAGAATGCAAGAACAGCATATAGGACTGCACTTAAAAATGGTTGGCTTGATGACTATACATGGTTTGAAATCCTATGGAGACCTAAATGGAACCGAGAAACATGTTTTAAAGAAGCAAAGAAATATCATTCAAGAACTGATTTTAGAAGAGAATGTCCAAGTGGATATGCAACAGCATGGAAACACGGCTGGTTAGATGAATTCTTTTCCCCCAAAAAATGACTAATATGACGACTAGAGATGCCTACTTACTATTAGAGCCCGCACATTTTCTTAAAGATAAAGACCTTGTGCTACCTTTAAGTCCAGAAGACGTTGAGACAAGGCGGCGTATCGTAGATTTTATTCATGAAATTGATACAGCTCGTTTTATGTTAGCGATGTCGTATAAAGAACCGTATTTGGATTTAGTAGAGGAGAAAGACTTTAATAATAAGTTCAAAACGGAATATTTTAAGCAGCATTATCTGTATTCGGCCCTCATATGGTATCATAATAGTTTTGATTTGGTATTACAGTGTCTTTGGTTTAAGCATCGTCTATATGGAGATATTCAGCTCAAATCAAGTAATATAGAAAGGATTTTGTGTGATTGCAAATTATCCCAAATACAGAAGCGTCTATATAATAATCAAGAAGACAATCCTATTTCAGAATTTAATAAACGTAACCACGAAGTGCATGATTTGGCAAACAGGCTGAAACATCGTCAATATATCGAGAATGACAATTATTTGCTTTATGCAGAGGCATTAAATGTCGTATCAGATGGCTATAATTCGGATGCCACAAAATTTCACAAGAAACTTTCAGACATTCAATCGAAGTTGGTTGATTATCATAAAGATATAATAAGGTTAGCAAAAGAGATACTCCTTCCTATCTATAATTCGATATCAAACCTTTTAGAGGAATCATAGCGGAACAATTAATTATTTTCAAATAAAAGTCTGACACTATATGAAGGAAATAACAGCAGAAGACAAAGATAGAATTTTAGGTTGGTTTTACGAAGCTGATGTAAATGGTAATGAAGTCCCCACGGAGGATGATAACATAGAAATATGTGCTATTCTTACAAATGATGGATATATACAAAATGGAAAATACCGTAGTGTCTTAACACTAAAAGGGCAATCCTTCTATCTAAATGGTGGCTATGTCAAAGAGAGGGAAGAAGAGGAAAGACCTATAAAGATAGCGGAAGAAGCCAACAAAAAAGCCAGAAATGCCAATGTCTTATCTTTACTTACGCTGGTTCTATCTGTCGTTTGCTTTGTCTTCACCTATTATAATACAAAGGAAAAGTCAATTCAGAATACAAAAGGAACTGAATCTGTCATAGCTAATTCAGTAAAGGACACAACCCTGATAGTTGTAGATACGATTAAAGCTGGTAAAAAATAGTTGGAAGATTTTTGAGAAAGTGTGCCACCCTTGTTTCCTCCTTGCGGGGCAGAGAGCATAAACAATTTGATGTCTTCAAGCAACTTCGCAGAGATTGTCTTGAACGGGATAGGCTTGCCCTTAGAGTAGATGGACAGCAGCTTGCCCACACGAGTCCAGTTGACAATAATGGCATCCGAACTGTTTGGGTGGCACTTGTAGATGATGCTGTTGAAGTAAGCAATGAAATCCTGCTCTGAGCAGGCACGTTCTGCGCATATGTAACAAATAAGGCTTCTTTCTTCTCTTTGTCCTTCTTGCGCTTATTAGCTATCTTACTGCACTTCGGGGAGCAGTACACACTGTCTAATGTCTTAATAATAAAGACCTTGCCACAAATCGGGCACTTTCTCTTGATTTCAATTCCTAAATTTGCCATGTTTTCTACTTTTAAGTTTTACTAAGTCCTATATGTATGTTTAAGTATGTTTATGTCCAACCTTATCTACCATTAAGTCTTGCTACACACATGTAACAAAAAAGCCGTAAAAAAAGGCAGAATAAGCACATAGAAAACATGAGCCTATAAAAAGTAAATGGCGTGTAACTCATTGAGCTACACGCCATTTGATAGTGTTTTGTTATGTCTTTACTTATGCGTCTCATTTGACCTCCTCAAAGTCGGCGTCCTGGATGTTGTCATCCTGTTTAGGCTGCTCCTGCTGAGTCTGCTGACCAGCGTTCATGTCGGGACCGGGCTGGGCACCGGCTTGTTGGTACATCTGCTGGCTGGCTGCCTGCATCACCTGGTTGAGGTTGTTGATGGCGTTGTCAATGGCTGCGATGTCGCCGCTCTTGTGGGCGTCTCTCAGGGCTTGGAGTGCGCTCTCGATGGCAGGTTTCTGGTCGGCAGGAATCTTGTCGCCGTTCTCGTTGAGGAAGTTCTCGGTGGTGAAAATCATCGAGTCTGCCTGATTGAGTTTGTCGATGCGCTCACGCTCTTTCTTGTCGTTCTCGGCGTTCTGTTCTGCCTCTGCCTTCATGCGGTTGATTTCTTCTTCGCTCAAGCCGCTTGATGCTTCGATGCGGATGCTCTGCTCCTTGCCTGTTGCCTTGTCTTTGGCGCTGACGTTGAGGATACCGTTGGCATCGATGTCGAAGGTCACTTCAATCTGCGGAACGCCACGACGTGCCGGTGCGATGCCTGTGAGGTTGAACTGTCCGATGGACTTGTTCTGTGCTGCCATCGGGCGCTCGCCTTGCAGCACGTGCACGGTCACTTCCGTCTGGTTGTCGGCTGCCGTAGAGAATGTTTCGCTCTTCTTGCACGGGATGGTCGTATTGGCGTCGATCAGTTTGGTCATCACGCCACCGAGTGTCTCAATACCCAGTGTCAGCGGTGTCACGTCGAGCAGCACGATGTCGCCCACGCCGCCTTCCTTATTCAGGATAGCTCCCTGGATAGAAGCGCCTACGGCTACCACTTCGTCGGGGTTGACGCCCTTTGAAGGCTCTTTTCCGAAGTAGTTCTTCACGAGTGTCTGCACAGCGGGGATACGGCTTGAGCCTCCTACGAGGATGACTTCGTCGATATCGCTTGTGTTGAGTTTTGCGTCGCGGATAGCGTTCTGGCATGGCACGAGACAAGCCTGGATGAGGTCGTGTGCCAGTTGTTCAAACTGTGCACGTGTCAGTGTCTTCACTAAGTGTCTTGGCACGCCGCCTTCTGCCGAGATATAGGGCAGGTTGATTTCCGTAGAGGTTGTTGACGACAGCTCGATTTTTGCTTTCTCTGCTGCTTCCTTGAGTCGCTGCATAGCCATCGGGTCTTTCGAGAGGTCGATGCCCTCGTCGCTCTTGAATCCACTCACGAGCCAGTCGATGATGACCTGGTCGAAGTCGTCGCCGCCGAGGTGTGTGTCGCCGTTGGTTGAAAGCACTTCGAACACGCCGCCACCGAACTCCAGGATAGAGATATCGAACGTACCGCCACCGAGGTCGAACACGGCTATCTTCATGTCTTTGTTGGCTTTGTCAACGCCGTATGCCAGCGCTGCGGCTGTCGGCTCGTTCACGATGCGCTGCACGTTGAGACCGGCAATCTGTCCTGCCTCCTTGGTTGCCTGACGCTGCGAGTCGCTGAAGTATGCCGGCACGGTGATGACTGCGTCGGTCACCTCTTGTCCGAGATAGTCCTCCGCCGTCTTTTTCATCTTCTGAAGCACCATGGCAGAGATTTCCTGCGGCGTATATTTCCGTCCGTCGATGTCAACACGGGGATAGCCTCCCTCATTCACCACCTTGAACGGCACACGCTCTGCTTCTTTGCGCGCCTGCTCGTAGGTCTCTCCCATGAAGCGCTTGATAGAATAAACCGTGTTCGTTGGGTTGGTGATTGCCTGACGTTTTGCAGGGTCTCCTACCTTTCGTTCACCGTCTTTTACAAATCCCACCACCGAAGGGGTGGTGCGTTTGCCTTCGCTGTTAGCGATTACTACCGGCTCGTTGCCCTCGAATACGGCAACGCAGCTGTTGGTTGTTCCTAAGTCAATTCCAATAATCTTTCCCATAATTCTATTATTTTTTTATGTTATTAAATTCGTTATTGAGTGACATCTCTGTCCGACAAGACTACAACAAACCACGTGCCAACGACAGAAATCAGCGACATCGGGCTGAAAAAACTGACAAGTTGTCACTTTTCCCGTCCAACGGTCTGCCGTTTTCGGCAATAATTCCACGAAAACGCTGCCGACAACCATCTCACGAATGTACGTTTTACAAGCGTTAAAAACATTAACACTCCACCTTCTTTTTAACTTAAAAATTTTCGGTTTTAAGGCAGGAAGTTTTACAATCTGTGTGCAAAAATCACGGAACTGGAAAATCAAAGTTTTGCATATAGATGTCGGTTTTATGTAAATTCACCGCAAAACTTGCATAAATAGTCGCGCGATATTCCAAATGACGTTTGAAAAGTTCCACTTTTGCATGCTAAAAGTTAAGGTTTTGCAGGGTGAAAGTTCAACTTTCAGGAGCTCAAAGTTGAACTTTCGCAAAGCGTCGGAAAAGCCCCAAAATGTAAAATCCTGTGTTTCAGCGGGTTGAAAAATCGCGAAAATTTGCGCATTTTCGCCCGTCAGATGCGTTTTTCCCAAAAATACGGAAAAATAAGCGCTAAACTGCGAAAAACGAAGGGGCGAGATAGTGTCATATATGCAACTAACTTGAATTAAGAATTATGAATTAAAAATTATGATTAGGGATTGTTTAGCCTTTATCGTATTTACCATTTAGCGAAAGGTTTTTAACCGCAGATTACGCAGATTGTCTCTTCGGGCGGCTCGGTGTATCCGCCCGAAGTTCATTTCAGCACCCCACCCCTGCCCCTCCCCTCGCCGAGGGGAGGGGCAGGGGTGGGGTTTCTCCTCCCGTTCGGACGTTCCCTCCCCATTTGGGGGAGGGTTAGGGAGGGGCTCCCCTTCCATTCGGGTGGATTTGAAATCCTGATAACAGATGGTTGTGGATTCTTGAGACCACTTCGTGGAACAAGCGAACAAGTCGAATTCAAATCCATAACAACAAAAAAAAGCCTCCCCCGATTGGAGGAGACTTGGAAGAGGGTTTCATTCCCTCCCCATTATTCATCCTATCCCTTTATTCATCCCTCCCTTTGGTAGGGGAAGGGGCAGACTTAGGGGAAGGAGTGGACTGCTATTGCTGTTTATCAGAAATCACCTGCATGATTTTCTGTTCGATTTCTTCGCAAAGCTCGGGATTGTCGTGCAGGAGTGCTTTCGTGGCGTCGCGTCCCTGAGCCAGTTTGCTTTCCCCGTAGGAGAACCAACTGCCCGACTTCTGGATGATGCCGTATTCCACACCGAGGTCCACCAGTTCGCCAACCTTCGAGATGCCTTCGCCGAACGTGATTTCGAACTCCGCTTTCCGGAACGGTGGTGCCACCTTGTTCTTCACCACCTTCACGCGCACCTGGTTGCCGATAATCTGATCGCCGTCTTTAATGCCGGTCACCTTGCGGATGTCGAGTCGGACGCTGGCATAGAACTTCAGCGCGTTGCCACCCGTCGTGGTCTCCGGATTTCCGAACATCACGCCGATTTTCTCACGCAACTGGTTGATGAAGATACACGTCGTATTGGTCTTGCTGATGGTGCTGGTCAGTTTTCTGAGTGCCTGGCTCATCAGTCGTGCTTGCAGACCGACATTGCTGTCGCCCATATCGCCTTCGATTTCCTTTTTCGGAGTGAGGGCTGCCACGGAGTCAACCACCAGAATATCGACTGCGCTTGAACGGATGAGCTGATCGGCTATCTCGAGCGCCTGCTCACCGTTGTCGGGCTGCGAAATCCACAGGTTGTCGATATCAACGCCCAACTTGGCTGCATAGAACCGGTCGAACGCATGCTCGGCATCGATGAAGGCAGCAATGCCTCCAGCCTTCTGCGCCTCGGCAATGGCATGAATGGCGAGCGTCGTCTTACCGGAACTTTCCGGTCCGTAAATCTCAATGATTCTTCCGCGCGGGTAGCCCCCCACGCCGAGTGCAGCATTCAGTCCGATACTGCCGGTAGGAATCACCTCTACGTTTTCTATCTGCTCGTCGCCCATGCGCATGATGGAGCCTTTACCGAAGTCTTTCTCTATCTTCGACATGGCAGCCTGCAAGGCTTTCAGTTTTCCCTCATTCACGGGATTGTTGTTGTCTTTTGTCATAAATGTTTCTCTTTTTTTAGTTTATCTTCTGCAAAGATACAATAAATATTGGTGGCAACAAAAGAAAACCATCCAAACATTTTTCCATTTTAAAATTTATTCGTAGCTATTGCAGAATAGAAACACATAAGGAACTGGGCGGAGAGTCGCAGGAAGGCGAGACACTCGACAAGGTAATCTATAACTCCTTCTGAGACAAATAAAAAGCAGCACAAGGAAAACCTTTGTGCTGCTTTTCTATGATGCGTATCTGACGACTACAACTCCAGGTCGCCATCGTGAATCTCGTGCCAAGGCAATCCCTGCTTGTTGAGCTGCTCCAGGAATGGATCGGGGTCGAACTCCTCTACGTTGAACACGCCGGGCTTCTTCCACAGTCCTTTGCAGAACATCATGGCGCCAATCATCGCGGGAACGCCGGTGGTGTAAGAAACGCCCTGCATGCCCGTCTCGTTGTATGCGTCCTGATGCTTGCAGTTATTATATATATAATAGGTGTGTTCTTTTCCATCGTTGCCGATACCGCGAATGCGGCAACCGATAGAGGTCTGTCCTTCGTAGTTTTCTCCGAGGTCCTGCGGATTGGGCAGCACAGCTTTGAGGAACTGCAACGGGACGATTTTCACCTTCACCGTCTTTCCCGAGCCGTCAGCCAGCGGAGCCTCATATTCTATCTCGTCGATGCGGCTCATGCCGATGTTCTGAATCACTTCGAGGTGTTTCAGGTACTGCTGACCGAATGTCATCCAGAAGCGTGCGCGCTTGATGGTGGGATAATTGATGACCAGCGACTCTATCTCCTCGTGGTGCAGCAGATAGTTGTCGCGCGGACCAATCTCCGGATAGGTCAGGTCCTTATGGATTTCGAGCGGCTCGGTCTCCACCCACTGTCCGTTCTCCCAGTAGAGTCCCTTCTGGGTAATCTCGCGGATGTTGATTTCCGGGTTGAAGTTGGTGGCGAACGCTTTGTGGTGGTCACCGGCGTTACAATCAACGATATCCAGATACTGAATTTCCTTGAAGTGGTGCTTGGCTGCGTATGCCGTGAAGATGCTCGTCACGCCCGGGTCGAAGCCACAGCCGAGGATGGCGGTCAGCCCTGCTTTCTCGAAGCGCTCACGGTAAGCCCATTGCCAGCTGTACTCGAAATGCGCCTCGTCCTTCGGCTCATAGTTGGCTGTGTCAAGATAGCTGCATCCGCATGCCAGACAAGCGTCCATGATAGTCAGGTCCTGATAGGGCAGCGCAAGATTGATGACCAGCTCCGGCTTGTAGTCGTTGAACAATGACTTCAACTGCTCCACATCGTCTGCATCGACCTGCGCCGTCTGTATATTCATTTTGTAACCCTTTGCATGGATAGCCTCCACAATCTGGTCGCATTTCTCTTTCCGCCGGCTGGCTATCATAAAGTCGGTGAACACATCCGCATTTTGCGCGATTTTGAAAGCTGCTACCGTGGCAACGCCTCCGGCACCAATCATCAGCACTTTGCTCATATCTTTTCTTTTATTTCGGTTAGTATTCTGTTGTTTTCCGCTATGTCATCCTATTTCCATGCGGGAACGGGCGTTCCCGGCTTGTAGATGGCTCGCAGGGTGATGTCGAACACGAGGGTTGAATAGGCGGGAATTGACGTGTTATTCTCGCCCCTATAGCCCAGTTCCTGTGGTATATACACCATCCATCGGTCGCCGACGTGCATTTTCTGCAGCGCCGTGGCGAATCCGTCCACCACAGCGTTGACGGCAAACTTAGCAGGCATATTGGTGATGAGGTCGTATTCGCCCGACCATGACTGGTCGAACACCTCGCCTTCAGCATTCGTCGCGGTGGGAATCAAGCGCCCCTGATAATCCACGCGCACAGTGTCCGTAGTCAGCGGCACCTTCGTTCCACTACCCTCTTCGATGACATGCACGACGATATAGTCGCTGGGAATTCCCTGTGAACTTTGGTCTTTTGCGTATGACTTGATGACCTTCCACTGCGTATCGCCACTGCTAATACGCTGGCGAGCAGAAGAATACAGTTCGTTGAAATAGTTTGCATTGGTTTCCTTCCAGTTCGGGGTGTCCTCCTCGTCGTCGCTACATGCCTGAAGTGCAAGTGCGGCGAGAAGAACCAGACAACATCTCCCTCCCCACCTGACCATTTCCTTAAAGGAAACAGCGCAAGCGGATTGAACGATGGCAGACAATTTGATTTCTTTCATGGTTTATCAAAGTTGTTTGAGTAGATTTGTAATACTTGTTTTCTCTTGTATAATCTCCTGCAGCTGAGCAATGGGCACACGTGTCTGTTCCATCGTGTCGCGATTGCGCAGCGTCACACTCTCGTCCTTGAGCGTGTCGTAATCGACCGTGATGCAGTAGGGCGTTCCAATGGCATCCTGACGGCGATAGCGTTTGCCTATCGTGTCTTTCTCATCATACTGGCAGTTGACTTGGAAGCGCAGCTGACTGATAATCTCCCGTGCCTTTTCCGGCAGCCCGTCTTTCTTGACAAGCGGCAGCACTGCCAGCTTGACGGGTGCGAGGGCTGGAGGCAACTGCAGCAGGACGCGGGTCTCGCCATTTTCCAACTGCTCCTCACGATAGGCATGGCAGATAATCGAGAGGAACATCCGGTCAACGCCGATTGATGTCTCAATGACGTAGGGAACGTAGCTCTCGTTGGTCTGCGGGTCGAAATATTTAATAGACTTGCCTGAGAATTTCTCATGTTGCGAGAGGTCGAAATTGGTCCGTGAATGGATTCCCTCCACCTCTTTGAAGCCAAACGGCATTCGGAACTCTATGTCGGCTGCTGCGTTGGCATAATGCGCCAGTTTCTCATGGTCGTGGAAGCGGTAGTTTTCCGCTCCGAATCCGAGCGCCTGGTGCCACTTCATGCGCGTTTCCTTCCAATGGGCAAACCATTCCAATTCCGTTCCCGGCTGCACGAAAAACTGCATTTCCATCTGTTCAAACTCACGCATACGGAAAATAAACTGCCGCGCGACGATTTCGTTACGGAAGGCTTTTCCTATCTGGGCGATACCAAAAGGCAGCTTCATGCGCCCCGTCTTCTGCACATTCAGATAGTTGACGAATATGCCCTGGGCAGTCTCCGGGCGGAGATAAATCTTGCTTGCAGCCTCTGCCGCTGCCCCGATTTCCGTTGAGAACATCAGGTTGAACTGCCTCACGTCCGTCCAGTTCTTCGTGCCACTGATAGGATCCACGATACCCTCGTCGAGGATAATCTGCTTGAGTTCCTGCAAGTCCGGCTGCTGCATAGCCTGTGCAAAACGCTCATGCAGCGCATCTTGCTTCTGTTTATATTCCAACACGCGCGGATTCGTCTGACGGAACATCGCTTCGTCGAACTGGTCACCAAAACGCTTGCGAGCCTTGTCCACCTCTTTTTGCATCTTCTCGTCATACTTGGCGAGCTGCTCCTCGATGAGCACGTCGGCACGATAGCGCTTCTTCGAATCGCGGTTGTCAATCAGCGGATCGTTGAAGGCATCCACATGCCCACTCGCCTTCCAAATGGTGGGGTGCATGAAGATGGCGGAATCGATGCCCACAATATTCTCATTGAGCAACACCATCGATTTCCACCAATATTCCTTGATATTATTTTTCAGTTCCACACCGTTCTGACCATAGTCATACACTGCTGCCAAACCGTCATAAATATCGCTGCTCGGGAAGACAAATCCGTATTCCTTGCAGTGACTTACTATCTTCTTAAAATTGTCTTCTTGTGCCATAAGTAGTTCTATAAAAATCGAATTTGCGAGCAAAGATAATGAAAATTTCGATTAAATGAGTAAAAAGGAATATTTTTCCTTTTTCGAATGTGAGAAATTTCTTAAAAAACCGAGCGCAGAACAAAATAAATTCACTTATGTTGAGGCAACTCTTATCCCGCCCTGACGACGACTGGACGCACCGCCACCCGTTCTCTCCCTGCACCTTCTTTGTCAACACTCAGGGAAATGGCAACGACGGAGCAATGCGCATTTCATGAGAATTCCAGTCCCGGAAGCGCCCATCCCGTCACTCGGAAGTGGCACGGAGATAAGTGCGGCGCAGCCCCTTTGTTAATCGGGTGTTGAACTTTCATTGAACAAACTCGTACGAAGTTGTTGAGCAAACTCGTACGAGATTGGTGACCAAAGTCGTACGAGATTGGTATGGAACTTCGTACGAGTTTGGTCAACAAAAGTTCAATAGTTGAAGAACGAAGAGGCAACGGTCGGGGAACGAAGAGGTAACAGTCGGGGAATGAAGGGGTAACGGTCGAGGAACGAGGGGGCTGCACGGGGAGAATGGAGGGGGCTCGCGGGAATGGGAAAGTCTTGATTTGAAAGAAAGGAAAAGTTTTGTTTGGGTGTTTCGTTTTTTTTTCGTAGTTTTGTACGACAGAAGATTTTCGGCGGCGGTTTTCGGATTTCAGTCGCCACCGATGGGAAGAAGAACTAACACATTATATATTATTATGAACCAAACTATTCGAAAATCATTGCTCGCATCGCTGCTCCTGCTGAGCGCGTGCAGCATCTTTGCCGACGACGTGACGGCATTCAAGAACCTCGTTGGGCGCATTCTGCCCGCATATTCAGCACAGATAGAAGGTAAAAAACTTGCCCCGCAGGGGAAGAACGGCGACTTCTTCACGCTCTCGACGGAGAACGGCAAGCTCATCGTCGGCGGCAATTCTGCCAACAGTATGGCTGTCGGTCTGAACTATTACTTGAAATACTATTGCAACACGACCGTCTCGTGGTATGTGGAAGACAAGTTCGAGATGCCTGCCACGCTGCCCGTCATCGAGCAGCCGCTCACAATCCGTGCACGGGTGAAGGAGCGTTTCTTCCTGAACTACTGCACTTTCGGCTACACGATGCCATGGTGGAACTGGAAAGAGTGGGAACATTTCATCGACTGGATGGCGCTCAACGGCATCAACCTGCCGCTCGCCATCACGGGTCAGGAGAGCATCTGGTATAAGGTGTGGACACAGTTGGGACTGAGCGACGAGACGGTGCGCAACTATTTCACGGGTCCGGCACACCTGCCTTGGCACCGGATGATCAACATCGACTACTGGATGGGCAACCTGCCGATGTCGTGGCTGAACGACCAGGAGGCGCTGCAGAAGAAGATTGTGGCGCGCGAACGGGAACTGAACATGCGCCCCGTGCTGCCCGCTTTCTCGGGACACGTGCCCAAGGAAATCAAGACGGTCTATCCCGATGCGAAGATTACGCGCGTCGAACCGTGGGCAGGATTCAGCCCGGAATACTCACCCAGTTTCCTCGACCCGATGGACCCGCTCTTCAAGAAGGTGCAGAAGATGTTTATCGACATGCAGAAAAAGACCTACGGGACAGACCATATCTACGGCATCGACCTGTTCAACGAAATTGCTCCGCCGAGCTATGACCCGCCCTATCTGAAGCGTGTGGGCAGACAGGTGTACGAAACGCTGCGCGCTGCTGACAAAGATGCGGTGTGGCTGCAGATGACCTGGCTCTTCTGGAACGAACGGAAATACTGGACGAACGACCGCATCAAGGCGTACATCACCTCCTACCCCGCCAAGCAACAGCTGCTGCTCGACTACTACTGCGAGCGGAAGGAAATCTGGCAACAGACCGACAGATACTACGGCGTGCCCTACATCTGGTGCTACCTCGGCAACTTCGGCGGCAACACAATGCTCGCTGGCAACATCGGAGAAATCAATAAACGCATCGAAAACACGTTCATCAACGGAGGAAAGAACTTCCGCGGCATCGGCTCCACACTCGAGGGATTCGACTGCAACCCGTTCATGTATGAGTTTGTCTTTGAAAAAGCATGGGACATCGCTACGCACAAAGACATCAACAAATGGGCGGAACACATCGCCGACGAGCACGTAGGCTTTGCCGACGAGAATGCACGGACGGCATGGAAAATGCTTTTCAACAAGATTTACATCGAACAAGACAAGCCGGGACAAAGCCCAGCCATCAACATACGGCCGGCACTCGGTAAGTTCCGCACCTACTACTCCAACTGGCGCATACCCTACAAAAACAGCGAACTGCTCGAAGCAACCGAACTGATGCTCAAAGTGAACAGCACCCGACAGGCATTCAGCTTCGACTGCGTCAACCTGACACGGCAACTGCTCAGCAACTATTTCATGGACGTTTATAAAGAATGGCAGAAAGACGTGGAATCTGCCGACTTCGCCGCCATGAAAGAGAAAGAGGAATTGCTCACCGGACTCATCAGCGACGTGGACCGCCTCATCAGTACGCAACGGGCATTCCTCTTGGGAAAATGGATTGCCGACGCACGGGAGAAAGGTGTTGGAGAACAAGAAAAACGCTATTTCGAACAAAACGCACGCAACATCCTCACCACATGGGGAGAGAAAGCCAAACTGCTGAACGACTACGCCAACCGCACATGGGGAGGACTGACACGCTCGTTCTACGCAGAACGCTGGCGCATGTTCTTCAACGCAGTCAACCGCGCCGTACTGGCTGGAGAGAAATTCGATGAAGACCATCAGAAAGCATACGAGAAAGACGTTACCGAATTTGAATACCGCTGGTGGAAAGACTGCATCGGCACATTCGAGACCGAGCCTGTCGGCGACGGTATCGCCATCGCACGCGAACTGTTGGAGAAATACCGCAACCGAATCATTCAAATAAATAACTGAAAAAATGAAAAGACACTATACGATATGCGCACTGCTGTCCGTGTTGGTGTGGGGCAGCGCATGCCGCTCGCCCTATCATCTGCAGCACATCGAACGGACGCGAATCTTGATAGACAAGACCTACGACGCACAGCCCGACATGGCTGCAAAGGCATGGATACAACCCTACCAAGCACAGGTGGACAGCATGATGAACCCCATCGTGGGACGCGTGGGGTGCTATCTGGCAGCCGACAGACCGGAAAGTCCGCTCTCGAACCTGCTCACCGACATCCTGATGTGGGCTGGAAAGGACTATCAAGAAAAGCCCGACTTCGCCGTGTATAACATCGGAGGTATGCGCGCAGCATTGGCTGAGGGAGATGTCACCATCGGCGACGTGCTGGAAGTGGCACCCTTCGACAACAAAATCTGTTTCGTCAATCTGACGGGAACGAAAGTGAAAGAACTCTTCTCGCAAATCGCCATGCAGAGAGGAGAAGGCGTGAGCCACGGCGTGGAACTGGAAATCACGAAAGACGGACAACTGAAAAGCGCGCGACTGAATGGCAAGGAAATCGATGATGCCGCAACCTACCGCATCGCAACAATCGACTACGTGGCGCAAGGAAACGACAAGATGACTGCCTTCAAGAGCTCAACCGACATCAACCAGCCAGAAGGAGAGGAAAACAACGTGCGGTTCGTCATCATGAACTATCTCAGAGAGATGGCAAAACAAGGCATCACGGTTACGGCAAAAAAAGAAGGACGCATCATCGTCAAAGAATAACAAAACCAATAGCAAGAAACCATGAGAAGATACATATTCAGCATCATCTGCCTGCTCGTGACAGCTGCAGCCACAGCACAGAACAAGCAACTGCTTATCCTGCACACCAACGACACACACAGCTGCATCAATCCGCTCAACGAAAACCTGGCAGACAAGAAACTCGCAGGACGAGGAGGATTCCTCCGCCGCCTGGCAATGATTAAACAAGAACGTGAGAAGCAGCCCGATCTGCTCCTGTTCGACAGTGGAGACTTCTCGCAAGGCTCACCTTTCTACACGCTCTACAAAGGGGACGTGGAGATAGAACTCATGAACCGGATGGGCTACGACGCCTCGACCATCGGCAACCATGAGTTCGATTTCGGACTGGACAACATGGCACGCATCTTCCGAAAAGCCAAATTCCCGATTCTCTGTTCCAACTACGACTTCACGGGAACCGTCGTTGAAGGGACTGTCAAGCGACACACCATCATCAAACGCAACGGAATCAAAATCGGCGTGTTCGCACTCGACCCGGAAATGGACGGTCTCGTGGCAGGCGACAAATGTGCAGGAGTGAAATATCTCGACCCGATAGAAGTGGCAAACGAGATGGCTACATTCCTGAAGAAAAAGAAGAAATGCGACCTCGTCATCTGCATCTCCCACCTCGGATGGGACAGCCCGGGCATGAACGACCAAATCATGATTGCCGGCTCACGCAACATCGACCTCGTGCTGGGCGGACACAGCCACACCTATATGGAAACACTCCGCTACACCAAAGACCTCGACGGCAAGGACATTCCCGTTGACCAAAATGGTAAGCACGGCATATGGGTCGGTCGCATGGTGCTCGATATGGCGAAGGGGAAATGACGATAATCGCCAGGACCGCGACATACTGATTGGAATAAAAACAAAAATCCTGCAACCTTTTGGGCTGCAGGATTGTCTTTGTGGGCGCTGAGGGAGTCGAACCCCCGACCCTCTGCTTGTAAGGCAGATGCTCTAAACCAACTGAGCTAAGCGCCCTTCGTTCATTCACGAAAGCGGTTGCAAAGATATGACTTTATTCTGAAACCACCAAATTTTTTTGATATTTTTTCTCTCTTTTCGCAAAAAAACAATCAAAACGGCAAATGAATTAGCTCAAAATAAGGCAAAATAAGAGCATGTTTCCTCGTTTATCAATTATTTTCATTACCTTTGCAGCACATAAATAAAATCACAGAAGATATGGAAAAAGTTGTTAGTGGCATTCGTCCGACCGGGAATCTGCATCTCGGGAACTATTTCGG
>Ga0256404_1005830_pt1 | contig 21174 bp, 10 predicted proteins | sample RumenRJG_01DNA_FD_185990 | JGI IMG/M metagenome (GOLD analysis project Ga0256404, IMG submission 185990) | Bovine rumen microbial communities from Lethbridge, Alberta, Canada - RJG_01 | ecosystem: Host-associated > Mammals > Digestive system > Stomach > Rumen | place: Canada: Alberta | collected...
CCCGGCACGGGCGCCACGATACGCATTCGCTCGGGCTCGTCGCTCTCGGCCAGCAACGACCCGCTCATCGTGATCGACGGCGTGCCCGTCGACAACTCCAGCATTGCCGGCTCGAGCAACCTCATAGGCTCGCTCAACCCCGAGGATATCGAGACCTACACCGTGCTCAAAGACGCCAGCGCAACGGCCATCTACGGCTCGCGTGCCAGCAACGGTGTGATCGTGATCACCACCAAGAAAGGCACCGACCGCGTGACGGTGAATTACAATGCCAACTACTCGCTGAGCCATGCTGCCAAGACGCTCGACGTGCTCAACGCTGCCGAGTTCAAGGAGTTTGTGCCCACAGTCACCGGCGTGCCCAGCAATCCCGACTTCGGCACCAGCGACACCGACTGGCAGCAGCAGGTGCTGCGCACGGCCTTCGGCACCGACCAGAACCTCTCGGTCTCGGGCAGGGTGGGCAACAGCGCCATCAGCACCCCCTACCGCGTCTCGGCCGGCTTCACCGACCAGGGCGGTATCTTGAAGACCAACAACTACAAGCGCTACTCGGCCGGCTTGAACCTCGCGCCCTCGCTGCTCGACAACCACTTCACGGCCAATCTCAACGGCAAGATCTCCTATGAGGCCAATCACGAGGTGAGCGGCTCGGTGATGAGCAGCGCCATTGACTACGACCCCACGCGCGCACCCATGACGGGCAGCGCCACCGCCTCGACCGACCCTGGCCTGGGCTACTTCATCTGGACCAACGGCGGCGCCCCCATGGCCATTCAGCCCGACAACCCGGTGGCCACCATCGACCTCGACAAGCGCCGCAACAAGATAGTGCGCTCGATAGGCAGCGCCGCCCTGGCCTACAAGGTGCACGGCTTTGAAGACCTGAAACTCAATGTGAACCTGGGTTACGACGTGCTGCGAAGCAAGTATAGCGAGGACGTGCCAGCACTGGCCGGACTCATGTACACCAGCAACCAGAAAGACGGCACCGGCTTGAAGTACCGCTCAACACAGAAGAAGCACAACTACCTGCTCGACATCTTTGCCAACTACGACCACACCTGGCACAAGCACACGGTGGGCCTCATGGCAGGCTACGGCTGGCAGCACTTCTGGAAAAAATATGACTACACTACCCACGACCCCAGCGACAAGGAGCTGCTGTCGCCCTTCCACAGCGAGTCGGAGTATTACCTGCTCTCCTATTACGGCCGTGTGAACTACAGCTACGACAACCGCTACCTGCTCACCTTCACTTTGCGCGACGACGCCTCGTCGCGTTTTGCCAAGGGCAATCGTTGGGGTCTTTTCCCCTCGGTGGCACTGGCCTGGCGAGTCTCGCAAGAGGAGTTTTTCAAGCGCCAAAGCGTGATGTCCGACCTCAAGTTGCGCTTGGGCTACGGCGTCACCGGCCAGCAAGACATCCTCAACGACTATCCCTACATGGGCACCTACAGCTACTCCTACGATGAGTCGAGCTACCGCTTCGGCGACAAGTGGTACAACATGATACGCCCCAACGGCTACGACCGCGACATCAAGTGGGAGACCACCCGCACCTACAATGTGGGCCTCGACTACGGCTTCCTGCACAACCGCATCTACGGGTCGGTCGACTACTACAAGCGCTACACCAAGAATCTGCTCAACACCATCAACGTGGCCTCGGGCACCAACTTCTCGTCGGTGATTACCACCAACATCGGCAAGATGGAGAATGAGGGTGTGGAGTTTTCGGTCAACGCCGTGCCCGTGCGCTCGCAAGACTTCGAGTGGCAGCTGGGCTTCAACTTCACGTGGAACACCTCCAAGATCACCAAGCTCAATGTCATCGACTCGCAGAGCAACTATGTGACCACCGGCGACATCTCTGAGACGGGCAAGTATGTGCAAGTGTTCATGGTGGGCAAGCGCCCCTACACCTTCTACCTGGCCCAGCAGGCCTATGACGACAGCGGCAAGCCGCTCGAGGGCCAGTATGTGCAGCCCGACGGCAGCGTGTCGACCACCGAGACCCGCGTGGCTGGCGACAAGGGTGCCCTGCCCAAGAGCTACATGGGCTTCAACACCCGCCTGAGCTACAAGAACTGGGACCTCTCGCTCAGCGGCCACGGCGCCTTTGGCTTCTATGTGTACAACTACACCCGTGCCAACCAGTACAAGCAGCAGGTGTACAGCGACCAGGGCTATTACAGCAACCTGCTCAAGAGCACCCGCGACAACGGCTTTGAGCTGCAGCAGCTCTACAGCGACATCTGGCTCGAGAAGGGCGACTTCTTCCGCTTCGACAACGTGACCCTGGGCTACAACTTCAAGAAGCTGTGGCAGCCTGGCACCTCGCTGCGCCTCACCGTGGGCGTGACCAACCTGTGCACCATCACCGGCTACAAGGGCATCGACCCCGAGCTCGACAACGGCATCGACCGAAACGTGTACCCGCGTCCGCGCACTTTCAACCTGGGTGTTAACCTCACATTCTAACTCCCCCTCTCACTCTTTCTCTCATTATTTCACACATACACACAACACAATATTGACAGCAATGAAACGATATATCTTATTTCTCATCACGGGGGTGCTCATGGCCCTGTCATCGTGCACAGGCGACCTCAACACCGAGCCTCTCGACGACAACAACCTGGTGGCAAGCAAGGTCTATTCAACGGCCGACGGCTACATGGGCGTGCTGGGCAAGTGCTATGGCTCGCTCATCCTCACCGGCCAGAAGGGCGGCGACGGCGGCGACGGCGACCTGCAGGGCGCCAACGAGGGCTACTCGGGCTATGTGCGCCTCATGTTCTACCTCGAGGAGCTCGATGCCGACAACTTCTTGATGCCCTCCAGCTCCAACGGCCTGCGCAAGTGCCTGAACCTGCAGTGGACCGCCGGCAACGCCTCGGTCGTGACCTGGACCTACCAGCGCCTGTACATGTGCATTGCCTATTGCAACGAGTTCCTGCGCGAGTGCACCCTCGACAAGGTGAAAAGCCGCGGCCTGAGCAGCGAGCTCACCGATGCCAAGGTGAGCCAGTACCGCGCCGAGGCCCGCTTCCTGCGTGCCTACTGCTATGCCACACTGTGCGACCTCTTTGGCGGCGTGCCCTATGTCGACGAGAACACCCGCGCCACCGACCTGCCCGACCAGATGTCGCGCCAGCAGACGTTTGACCTGGCCGAGGGCGAGCTCAAGGCTGTGCTGGGCGAGACCCAGAGCAGCGACGTGCTGGCCGATGCCGGCGCCACCGAGTATGGCCACGTCGACAAGGCGGCCGCATGGTTCCTGCTGGCCCGCATGTATCTCAATGCCAAGACGTGGATCGACACCGACCGCTACACCGACTGCCTGACCTATTGCAAGAAAATCATCGACAGCGGCAAGTATCCCCTGGCCCGCGACTATCGCGAGATTTTCCTTGCCGACAACGACAAGTGCAGCGAGATCATTTGGCCCCTGGCACAGGACGGCGCCCGCGCCCAGTCGTCGGCCGGCACCAACTTCTATGTGAAAGCCTTTGTGAACGGCGCCATGAACAGCTACTACAAGACTGGCGTGGGCACCAAGGGCTGGGGCAACGTGCGTGCCAAGATGACGCTGGTCGATGCCTTCGACCCCAAGGATGTGCCCTTCGACGTCGACGACACCTGGGGCAACAACAAGAACGACAAGCGCGCCCAGTTTATGACCGCACTGCCTGGCCAGAAGAAAGAAACCTGCGACGACAAGGGCAACATGACCAGCACCTTCACCTGCGGCTACGGCTACATCAAGTGGCGCAACGTGACCAAAGACGACCAGGAGGCCCCGGCCGGCATCACCTATAGCTCGATCAACTTCCCCATGTTCCGCACGGGCGATGTCTATCTCATGGCTGCCGAGGCCATCTTGCGCGGCGCCCAGGGCGGCACCCGCGACGAGGCGCTGGGCTATGTGAACGAGATACGCGAGCGCGCCTACATGACCGGCAAGTATGCCAAGGCAGGCGTGAAGCAAGGCGTGGGTGCCGACATCACCCAGAGCCAGCTCACACTCGACTTCATCCTGGCCGAGCGTCAGCGCGAGATGGCCTCTGAGATCACCCGCCGCACCGACCTCATACGCTTCGGCAAGTTCACTTCGGGCCACAACTGGGACTGGAAGAATGCCGTCTTTGAGGGTGCCGACGTCGACGACCACTTCAAGCTCTTCCCGATACCCGAGGCCGAGCTCACCAACAATTCCAAGATCGCACAGAATCCTGGCTATTGATGCCCGTGCAGCTGCACCAGCAGCATGAAAAGTCAGGAGAAGCACTATTTTTATATACACACACACTGGTCGGCCTCGCAGGTTTTCGGGCTGGAGAGGCCGACCTTTTTATTGCCAAACAGAATACAAGATGATACAACGATTATTGACACTTGCCTGCTTGTGGGCGCTGCTGCCAGGCCTGGCCCTGGCGCAGACTACCCGCGAGGAGGTGACCAGCGACTTGAACAAGGCTGGCGGCGTGTACTACGCCTACCCCGGCGCACCTGCGCGGGTCAGCGCGCCCCCCAAGGGATATGAGCCGTTCTACATAAGCCACTACGGCCGCCACGGCTCGCGCTACCTGATAGCCGACAACGACTACCGGCAGGTGCTCGCGCTCATGCGCAAGGCCAGCCAGGCTCATGCCCTCACCCCGCTGGGCGAGGATGCCCTCAGGCGTGTAGAACTCGTGTGGACCGAGGCTCAGGGCCATGGCGGCGACCTCACCCCGCTGGGCTGGCGGCAGCACCAGGACATAGCACGGCGCATGTGCGAGCACTACCCGCAGGTGTTCAAGGCCGGCGGCCGGGTGAGTGCACGCTCAACGGTGGTGCTGCGCTGTGCCATGAGCATGGCCGCCTTCTGCGACGGGCTTAAGGGTTGTTTCCCCAAGCTGCAAGTCTTCATGGAAGCCAGCAACAAGTATATGGCCTACCTCAATTACCACAGCAAGGAGTCGAGCGCCTTTGCGGCCCCCGACGGCCCCTGGCGTGAGCAGTACCGCAAGTTTGAAGCGTCGCATGTCGACGGCTGGCGGCTGGCGCGCGCGCTGTTCAGCGACAGCGATTTCATCGTCAAGCAGGTGAATCCTCGCGCCCTGGCATGGGGCTTTTACTGGCTTGCCGCCGATGCTCAGAATACCGAGGGCAGGGTCTCGTTTTTCGACCTGTTCACGCCCGATGAGCTCTTCGACCTGTGGCAGACGTTCAACTACCGCTTCTATGTGGCCGATGGCAACTATGCCGGCAATCGCGGCATGGCGCTCGACAATGCCAAGCCCCTGCTGCGCAACATCATTGCCAGTGCCGACTCGGCCATTGCCGGCCGCGGCGACGTGGCCACGCTGCGCTTCGGGCACGACGGCAACCTGATCCCGCTTGCCGGCCTCATGCGCCTCAAGGACTGCTATGCCTCGGTCGAGAAGCCCGACAGCTTCTACAAGTATTTTTCCGATTTCAAGATCGCTCCCATGGCGGGCAACATTCAGTTGGTGTTCTACAAAAACCGGCAGGGCCAGGTGATTGTGAAGTTCATGCTCAACGAGCAGGAGACCTCGATACCCGTGCCCACCACTATGGCGCCCTTCTACCGCTGGAGCGACGTGAAGCACTACTATGAGACCCAGGTGTTGCCTTGAGCGCATCGCGCAGCTGGTTTTTTTAAAGTTTAGTTAGCAGCCTGGCCCTTGAGGCCAGGTTTTTTTTGTGCTGCTTGTAGAGGCGGGGGCGGGCGGGAAGCCGTGAAAGTGCGGGCTGAAATCAAAAAAACACACATTATTATAGAAAGTAAAGAATTTTTGCCTAATTTTGCACCCGATTTTGAAAAAAGCCCCCTTTTTTTCTGCACGGTGTGCTGGCAGGGGGCAAGATAAAAAGAGGTTTAAGATTTATGCCAGACAATTTAGTGATTGTAGAGTCTCCGGCCAAGGCCAAGACCATCCAGAAGTTTCTGGGAAATGACTACAAGGTGATGTCGAGCTACGGGCACATACGTGACCTGCACAAGAAGGACTTCAGCATCGACATCGACAATGGCTTTGAGCCTATATATGAAATTCCAAGCGACAAGAAAGCCCTCGTGGCCGACCTCAAGAAGGCTGCCAAGCAGGCCAAGACGGTGTGGCTGGCCTCGGATGAGGACCGCGAGGGAGAGGCCATCTCGTGGCATCTCTACGAGGTGCTGGGGCTCAAGCCCGAGAATACCAAGCGCATCGTGTTTCACGAGATCACCAAGCCTGCCATCGTGGAGGCCATCAAGCACCCCCGCGCCATCGACATCAACCTGGTCAATGCCCAGCAGGCGCGCCGCGTGCTCGACCGCATCGTGGGCTTTGAGCTCTCGCCGGTGCTGTGGAAGAAGATAAAGCCGGCCCTGTCGGCCGGGCGCGTGCAAAGTGTGGCGGTGAGGCTCATCGCCGAGCGCGAGAAGGAGATACGCAACTTCAAGAGCGAGCCCTACTACCGCGTCACCAGCACGATGCAGCCCGAGGGCAGCCAGGCCAGTGTGGCGGCCGAGTTGAACACGCGTCTCAAGACGCACGACCAGGCCGTGGCCTTTCTCGAGGCCTGCCGCACGGCCCGCTTCACGGTGGGAGCAGTGACCGTGAAGCCGGTGAAGAAGTCGCCGGCCCCGCCGTTCACCACCTCGACCCTGCAGCAGGAGGCCGCTCGCAAGCTGGGCTTCTCGGTGTCGCAGACGATGCGCGTGGCCCAGTCGCTCTATGAGTCGGGACTCATCACCTACATGCGTACCGACTCGCTCAACCTCTCCAACCTGGCCCTGGGAGCCATAGGCAACGAGATTGAGACCACGCTGGGCAAGCAATATCTCAAGATACGCAAGTACCACACCACCAGCAAGGGCGCCCAAGAGGCCCACGAGGCCATACGCCCCACTGCCATTGCCCATCGCGACATCGAGGGCACTGCCCAGGAGAAGAAGCTCTACAACCTGATATGGAAGCGCACCATTGCCTCGCAGATGGCCGACGCCGAGCTCGAGCGCACCACGGTCGACATCGCAGTGAGCAACCGCCCCGAGCACTTCACGGCCACGGGCGAGGTCATCAACTTCGACGGCTTCCTGAAGGTCTATATCGAGTCGACCGACGCCGATGCCACCCCGGCCGACATGCACACCCTGCCGCCCATGACCACGGGCAAGGGCATGATGGCCCGCGACGTCACGGCCACGCAGCGCTTCACGCAGCAGCCGGCACGCTACACCGAGGCTTCGCTCGTGCGCACGCTCGAGGAGCTGGGCATAGGGCGCCCGTCGACCTACGCCCCCACCATCTCTACCATTCAGGCCCGCGGCTATGTGGAGAAGGGCGAGAGCAAGGGCACCAAGCGCGACTATGAGGTGATGATGCTCGCTGGCGACAAGATCGAGACCACGCGCAAGAGCGAGCTCACCGGCGCCGAGAAGGGCAAGCTGCTGCCCACCGATGTGGGCATGGTGGTCAACGACTTCCTCATGCAGTATTTCCCATCGATTCTCGACTACAACTTCACGGCCAAGGTAGAGAACGAGTTTGACGAGATTGCCGAGGGCAAGGAGGTGTGGAACAACGAGATAGGCAAGTTCTACAAGAAGTTTCACCCCGATATCGAGAAGGTGTCGGCCCTGCGCCTCGAGCACAAGGTGGGCGAGCGCGTGCTGGGCAACGACCCCAAGACGGGCAAGCCCGTGTCGGTCAAGATAGGCCGCTTCGGGCCTGTGGTGCAGCTGGGCTCAAAAGACGACGACGAGAAGCCGCAGTTTGCCTCGCTGCAGAAGGACCAGAGCATCGAGACGATAACGCTGGCCGACGCGCTCAAGCTCTTTGAGATGCCCCGCAACCTGGGCAAGTTTGAGGACGCCGACGTGACCGTGGCCATAGGCCGTTTCGGCCCCTATGTGAAGCACAACGGCAAGTTTGTGTCGATTCCCAAGACCATGTCGCCCCAGTCGATCACGCTCGACGAGGCCTGCCGGCTCATCGTCGACAAGCGCGAGAGCGAGGCCAAGAAGGTGATCGCCACCTTTGCCGAGGAGCCCGAGCTGCAAGTGCTCAACGGTCGCTACGGCCCCTACATCAGCTACAAGAAGCAAAACTTCAAGATACCCAAGGGCAAGGACGCCGCCCAGCTCACGCTGGCCGACGTGAGGGCTATTGTGGCCGACGAGAGCAATGCCACCAAGTCGTCGGCCCGCCGCGCTGCCCGTGCTGCCGCAACCAAGAAGCCCGCCGCAGCCAAGAAGCCTGCAACGCGCAAGAAGAAGGCCGCCAAGGCCTGAGGCGTCGCTGCCTCGCAGCAGTGTGCTCGCGGCATCACGGCACAGCTGTGGGCAGCACGATGACACAATCGGGGGACTGAGGCGACTCAATCCCTCGATTTTTCATTTTGAATTGCGCCCGGTGTGCACTATCTTTGCAATCACAAGGCATGAATCTACGCAACATATACGACTCGCGACGCATCTGGAAGATAGGTCTCATCACCGTCTCCCTGCTGCTCATGGGCATGTTTCTGCTCATCTCCAACCACCTGGTCAAGGACCTGGCCAAGCAGGAGCGTGAGCGCATGGAGATATGGGCCGATGCCACCAAGGAGCTGGCCTCGATGAGCAGCGAGCCCGGTGCCATGCCCACCGATGTCGACTTTGTGTTTCGCATCATCGAGGGCAACCACAACATACCGGTGCTGCTGGTCGACGACCACGACAACATCTTGCAATACCGCAACTTCCGCCTGCCCGAGAAGGTCGACAGCCTCAACCCCATGCAGCTCTCGGCCCGCAACAAGCACTACCTGCAAGGCAAGCTGCAGCGCCTCAAGCACTCGCCCAACAAGATCGTGATCAATATCGACAAGTCGACCCGGCAATACCTGTACTACGAGGACTCGACCGTGCTGCGCCGCCTGGCCTACTACCCCTACATTCAACTGGCCGTGCTGCTCCTGTTTCTGGGCGTGGCCTATTTCGCCCTCATCAGCGTGAAAAAAGCTGAGCAAAACAAGGTGTGGGTGGGTCTGTCGAAGGAGACGGCCCACCAGCTGGGCACGCCCATCTCGTCGCTCATGGCCTGGACCGAGCTGCTCGACACGATGGGCGTGGACAAGAGCATCGTGGCCGACATGAACAAAGACGTGCAGCGCCTGTCGAAGATTGCCGACCGCTTCTCCAAGATAGGCTCGATGCCCGAGAAGGAGCTCGAGTTTATCAACGAGGCTGTGGTCTCGAGCCTGGAATACATGCGCAGCCGCATTCCCAAGCGCGTGAGCCTCGACCTGCATCTCGACCAGGCCCGCAATTGCGGCGTGATGCTGAGCCCGCCCCTCTTTGAGTGGGTGATGGAAAACCTCACCAAGAATGCCGTCGATGCCATGAGCGGCCAGGGCAGCATCGACATCACCGTCGACACCAGGGGCGACCAGGCCGTCATCCTGGTCAAAGACACGGGCAAGGGCATACCGCGCAAAAACTTCAAGACGGTGTTCAATCCGGGCTACACCACCAAGAAGCGAGGCTGGGGGCTGGGGCTCACGCTGGTGAAGCGCATCGTCGAGGAGTATCACGGCGGCCGCATCTATGTCAAGGACTCAGAGCTGGGCAAGGGCACCACCTTCTGCATCACGCTGCCGCGAGTAGCCGACAGCTGATCCACGACAAAGCCTTGACAAAACAATATTATATAACGAGCAACATCGCATCACGACAACCAAACTCATCACAACGCTACAATGGAACAACTCATCATGCTTGGCACGGGCAACGCCATGAGTACCCGCTGTTACAACACGTGCTTCTACCTGAGCACCCCCGCAGGCGGAATGATGGTCGACGCCGGCGGCGGCAACGGCATCTTCAGGCAGCTGCACCGGGCCCACATCGCCTTTGAGCAAATACATCACCTCTTTGTGACGCATTGCCACACCGACCACATCCTGGGCGTGATATGGTTGATACGCAAGATATCGCCGCTGCTGCATCGCGGCTTCTACCACGGCACATTCACCATCTACTGCCACAACGAGGTGAAAGACGCGCTCTTGACAATGTGCCGCATCGTGCTGCCAGCCAAGATCTTCAAGGCCGTGGGCGAGGATATCATTATCAAGGAGGTGACCGACGGCCAGCAGTGCCAGGTCGACGACATGCAGGTCACGTTTTTCGACATCGGGTCGACCAAGATGAAACAGTTTGGCTGCGACGCGCTCCTGCCCAGCGGCAAGCACGTGGTGTGCCTGGGCGACGAGCCCTACAACGCGCGCAACGCGCGCTATGCCCGGGGAGCCGACTGGCTGCTGTGCGAGGCCTTCTGCCTCTACAAGGACCGTGCCGCCTTCCGCCCCTACGAGAAGCACCACAGCACCGCTCTCGATGCCGGCCGCCTGGCCCAGGAGCTGGGCGTGCACAACCTGCTGCTCTACCACACCGAGGACACCCACCTCTCTACCCGCAAGCAGGACTATACCGCCGAGGCGGCAAGCGTCTACAGCGGCAAGGTGTGGGTGCCCTGTGATCTCGAGGTCATCGACCTGTAGCCGTGGTTCAGCCACGGTGCATCTGCGCCCTGCGGTTGGCCGCGGGGCCGCCGGCACATGTGGCTGTTAAAAACTGCAAAATGTTTTTGCAGTTTAAATAATTGGGTCTAATTTTGCATCTTGATTTTGAAGAGTGTGAGTTAAATCCGCCCATGGTTGTGTGCAGTCACCCTGCACGCGGGCGGCTGCTTAGGGATATTATTATTTGATTTGATACATTCACATATATTATTTTTAGAAATCGTTTGATGAAAAAATTTACAATCATTGCATCGCTTGTGCTCATGATGGTCGTTGGTACATCGTCGGCACAAGCTGTTACCTCCAGGCCTCGCTCGCAGGCGCCTGCCCGGGCCGAGGCTACCAATTCCAACATGAAGATCCTCACGCTTGCCGAGGCCCAGGCCATCACCTTCACCTGGACCGATGCCCAGGGCGTGCAGCACACCAACAGCATTGCCGACCCGGCCACCGACCCGCGCCACATCGTGGCTCTGCTGCGCGAGATCTACATCAACCGGAAGGTGCCCGGCATCAAGAAGGTGGGCTACAGCAGCGCCGATGTCACAACGCCCGATAGTGGCCCAGTGACCTATATCATAACCGATGATAATCTAGATAATCAAAACTGGTCAACTTGGGAACGGCGTTATCTTGCCACAGAAAGGAATAATGAAAACCATAAAGTGCGTACAATTTATAATATTCCTGTCACTACTGAAGCTCTTAGTTACGGTGGTGACCTGTTAGGTTATTACGACGACTACATGCCCGAAGATGAGGGATACACAACACTGCTGGTCAAGACAAAACACGATATCATAAACATAGGTTCCCCGTCGACTTACGATGAACTCATCGACGGTATATCCAAAAATATCGAAGAAGTCGTCTTGCTCACCCAGGGGAAATACTATGCCAAGGGTGATGGCATCGGCAAGTCGGGAGCCTTGTACAAAACCAGCGGCACGGCCTCGAGTTTCTACTTCATTTCCAAGGGCAGGGCGCGTAGAAATACTGGCCACTGGCCGAACCTGGTCGTTTGCGCCTTTCTTCGGCCTCTACGAGGAGTATAGCCCCGAAATCGTAAACAGCTCGACCCAGACCACCGACGTTTGGGTGAAGATGAAAAACGGAAACGACTACAAGGTGCAGCACGACTGTGGCAGCGTTATCATTTTGAATCACCAGTTCAACATGGCCGACAGGGAGGAGAGCCACTCGATCGACAACATGGTCTTCTTTATCCCCGACAGGCGACTGGAGAACTGGGACAATAGAGACCCGGCTGACTTAAACTCCACTTTCACCAACTACAAGCCGTCCTATGCCCCGGCCATTGCCATGCTCTATATCCCGCTCAAGGCCACGGGCGCCAAAAACGCCAGCGACGGCAAGAAGTGGGACATCACCCTCACCTGGTCGTCGAACCTGAACGCGATGACGGGCAATGTGATTCCGCAGAAGTTCAACCTCTACATCGTCGACGATGCCGGCAACCGCACCCTGCTCAAGCAGGACTTCACCGATGCTCCCGACGCCCAGGGCAACTACCACTACACCTATACCGTCGACCGGAAGACTGAGGCTCGCCACATTCGCTACGTGGTCGAGGGCACCCCGCTTGAGGGCGAGTTCTCGCCCGTTACCTCCAACCGCGACCTGGTGGAGGTGCCGGGTCTCGACCCCAACCAGCGCCTGCAGCTGGGCCTCAACGTGAGCCCCGAGAGCAACTACAACCTGGCCGAGGAGCTCAATGTGTATCGCAACCACCTGAACGTGTCAAACAGCGCCGATGTATACATCACCCGGGACTACCTGACTAAGCCCAACGCCCGCATGGAGCTCTACCGCCACTGGACCGACGCCGAGGGCAAGGATCAGCAGGTGCGCATCGCCACCGTTGGCACGTTTGCCCAGGACGGCGACAAGGGCTATACCTACAAGGTAGAGCACTACAACCAGGACCACCCGATGACTGCCGATGTGTTTGACCCCAGCGACAACAGCACCCACTTTGTAGTGGCCACGGGCAGCACCGACGGCAAGATCGACTTTGGCAAGCTGGAGATATGGGACCAGTTCTCGGCCTCCACGAGCCAGAACCTGCACCCCAGCCGCTACACCTACGACGTGCGCTACCTGTGGGACGGCATCAAGACCGACGCAGGGGTCGACTACTTCTATAGCTCGGCCGTGCCTGTCGATGTGTACAAGACAACGACGGGCAACAACAACCAGACCTTCACCGCCGAGCAGGTCGAGGCCGACCACACGCTCAACGCCATCGACCGCGCCACCATCGACAGCTCCAAGCCTGCCGTGACCCTGAGCCTGACGAGCAACCAGGACATCAACTACTACAAGGTGTATCGTGTGGGCCTCGACAGCAACACCTATCCCAGCACCAAGGCCCAGCGCGAGCAGGACGAGGCAGGCTATGCCAACGTGGGCGCAAGCGACCGCTACGACGTGTTCCAGAATGGCAACTTCCTCAACACGGTGAACACGGCCGACGGTGCCAAGATTGCCGACGAGACCGCCATGCAGGCGAGCGACGCGAGCACCTATGCCCGCCGCATGGTGCCCGTGATATGGACCAACCGCTATAGCCTCGACGGCACGCTCGACGCCACGGCACAGAATACCTACGGCGCTCCCATCGAGACGGTGCACCGTGTGGGCGTGACAGCCAAGCTTGCCGACGGCAGCAGCGTCGAGACGAGCAACTTCGCCTTCAACCACAACGGCGTCACGGGCCGCTACTACAAGGTGCCGCTGAGCTTGCAGGCGCTGGTGCCCTCAACGCTGCGCCCGGTGAAATACCGCATTTGGCGCTCTACGCCCGACGGCGTGGCCATGGAGGGAACCGATGTGGCAGCCTACCAGAAGCGGCTTGACCAAAAGGATCACCCGCTCACGGTCAACGTCGACGATGACGGCAACATGAGCTTCGACGCCAGCAACGAGGGCGAGACCCTTCAGACGACCGTCGACGAGACCCAAGACGGCCAGAAAAAGGTGTGGATACCCATTGCCGACTACTTCGGCGCCCGCAGCGTGAAGGAAAACGACGGCTTCGCCAACTTCGACGTGACCTATTATGTGCGCATCTACTGCGTGCCCGCCGCCACCACGACGGCCGCCAAGGCTGCCGTGGCGAGCGCCGATGCCACTGCCACGCCCTACTATGTGGCCGAGGCAAAGCTCAAGGTGCCCGTGGTGGGCAGCAACGTGGTGACGAGCGTGACCAGTGTCGACGCCTCGAGCCAGGTGCAGAGCGTGGTGTACTACAGCACCACAGGCCAGGTGAGCAATGTGCCCTTTGCCGGCGTGAACATCAAGGTCACCACCTATGTGGGCGGCCGCAAGACCGTAGAGAAACTCATTGTGAAGTAACGCGCGACAATCACAATACAACCCATGCCGATGCGCCCGCCACTACTGGCGGGCGCATCGTGTGTTTGTATATATATAGCAATGGGCATGGTGGCAACCCCAGCAGTGCTATTTCAAAGGCTTGAGATAGTCGTCGAAGTACTGCGTGATGCGCTCGTGCAGGTGCACGCTTTGGTGGCCGCGCATGTTGTGCCCCTGGCCAGGATAGGTGAAGAAGTCGGGTTGTGTGCCGGCCTCGATGCAGGCCTTGAGAAAGGTGAGGGCGTGCTGTGGCACCACAGTGGGGTCGTTGTAGCCTATGATGATTTGCAACTTGCCTTTCAGGTCCTTGGCTTTGGGCAGCAGGCTGGTCTTGGCATAGCCCTCGGGGTTGGACTGGGGCGTGTCCATGTAGCGCTCGCCGTACATCACCTCGTACCATTTCCAGTCGATGACAGGGCCGCCGGCCACACCCACCTTGAACACATCGGGATAGTTGGTCATGAGGCTGATGGTCATGAAGCCGCCGAAGCTCCAACCGTGCACACCCAGACGGGTGGTGTCGACATAGGGCAGCGTGCGCAGAAACTCCACACCCTTCATTTGGTCTTTCATCTCTTCCTGACCCAGCTGGCGGTAGGTGGCCTGCTCAAAGTCGCGGCCACGGTTCTCGCTGCCGCGGTTGTCGAGGATGAAGAGCACGTAGCCCCGTTGCGCCATGTAGGTCTCCCAGCTGCGGCTGCGCCAGTGCCAGCCGGCGTCGACGTTGTGGGCGTGAGGACCGCCGTACACATAGACCACCGTGGGGTATTTCTTGGCGGGGTCGAAGTGGGCGGGCTTCACCATGCGGTAGTAGAGCGGGGTGACGCCGTCGGCTGCCTTGATGGTGCCGCACTCATAGGTGGGCACGGTGTAGCCAGCCCACGGGTCGGGGGCGTCGTAGTAGGCGAGCTTGCGGCCGTTGTCGACGTTGACGATGTCGATGTGGCGAGGCACGTCGGGGGCCTGGTACTTGTCGACCAGGTAGCGGCCGCTTGCACTCAGCGCAGGCGTGTGCCAGCCGGTGTCGCTGCCCAGCAGTGTGCGCCGGCCTGTGTTGAGGTCGACTGCAAAGAGGTTGCGCTGCAGGGGGTTGAGCTCGTTGCTTGCGATGACGACGCTTTGATGCTGGGGGTTGAAACCCACAAGTTGCTCAACCACCCACTTGCCGCTGGTGAGTTGCTTGATTTCGTGGCCGCTCTTGTCCATGAGGTAGAGGTGGTTGTAGCCGTCCTTCTGGCTTTGCAGGATAAACTGGTCGGCATTCCAGGGCAGGAACACGATGGGATGCAGCGGCTCTACATATTTCGGGTCGGTCTCGCGGTAAAGTTCGGCGATTTTACCCCCGGTGGTGGCATCGTAGCTCACAAGCCTGCAATCGTTCTGGTCGCGGTTGAGCTCAAAGACGTAGATGGTCTTGCTGTCGGGGCTCCAAGCCACGTTGGTGAAGTAGCGGTCGGTGGGGTCGCCGGCCTGCAGCTGCACGCTGCGGCCGCTTGCTGTGTTGTAGACCAGGATGGTGACTTTGTGCGAGGCCTGGCCTGCCATGGGGTATTTCTCGGGGGCCGGGGTGGCGATGCGGTGGGTGCTGTCGTCGACCTCGGGAATGTTGACCTCGGGATAGTCGGTGACCATGCTTTGGTCCATGCGGTAGTAGGCCAGCAGCTTGCCGTCGGGGCTCCAGAAGAGGCCGCCGTCGATGCCCCACTCGTTGCGGTGCACGCTTTGACCGTACACAATGTCGCGGCTGCCGTCAGTGGTGAGTTGCTTGCCGCCCACATAGAGGTTGTCGCCCGTCACGCAGGCCAAGAGGCGGCTCTTGGCGTTCCAAGCCACGGCCTGCTCATTGCCGGTTTTGGCGATGCGGCACTCCACGCGGCGGGTCTTGAAGTTGTAGAGGGTGTAGGCCTTGGTGCCGGTCACCAGGGCCAGCGGCTGGTCGGGGTAGGGAAACGACACTGCGCCTTGCAGCGTTGCGGTCTCGTCGCCGCCGGCTGCCTCGATACTGCGGTTGAGGTCGGCAGCGGAGAGCAAGGGGCTTTCCTTGCCGTTGCTGGGGTTCACGGTGTAGCAGGCGCTGGCCTCGACGTGCACGAGCCGGTCGCCCCACCACAGGAGGGTGCGGTCGCCGGGCGTCATGTTTTTATAGTTGGTGCCGCCGAAGTTCAGGTCTTCGAGAGTGAATAGCTTTTGTGCCATGAGGGTTGTTGATAGTGTGATGAGTGCAAGTAGTGTGAGCACTCGCAGTGCTTTGTTGTTCATTGTTGAAATTATGGTGTTGTGAGTGATTATGCTTGAGAGTTGCAGTTTTTTAGAATAGCGACATCTGGCGGCTTTCGTCGTGTGGGTGCTGGGCTGCGCGCGGCGGCTCGGGCTGTGGTTGCGGCTCGGGCTCGGGCTGTGGTGGCTCCTCGCCGTGGGGCTGGCCCTGCTGCCCGTTGAAGACGTGGGCGACGGCCTCTTGCAGGTCGGTGTCGATGGCCGTCTCGCTCTCGGCGTTGACTTTGGGCTCCTGCTTGAGCGCCAGTGCGGCCATCTTCTGCACCTGGGTCTCGCTGTGCTTGAGCTGGTCGCGGGTCTCGGCCAGGGCACGGTCTCGCTCGTCGAGCTGTCGCCTGGCCGCGTCGAGCTGGCTGCGCAGCTGCTGGGCGGTGTCGAGACTGGCTTCTTGCGCGGCCCTGAGCTGCTGCAGCTGGCTGCCTTTGTTTTTGGCCTCGTCTTGGGCGCGGTTCAGCATGGTGAGCGTGTCGTCTGCCTTGAGCTTGAGCTCGTCGCGCGCAATGGTGAGGTCTTGTATCGTTTTCAGCTGGTCGCTTATGGTCTTGTTGAGGTTGGCTACCAGGTGGTCGTTGCTGTCGATTTTCTTGGCGGCGATGTTGACTTGTCGCTTCAGGTCGTCGATGCGGTTGGCCAGCTCCACGTCGCGGCGCTTGTGCTTGGCCTTGGTCTCGGTGGCCTCTTGCTGCATGCGGTTGAGGCGCTTGAGCAGGTCGTCGCGTTCGGCCTGGGTCTTGAGCAGCTGGTCGCGTTGGTCGTTGATGGTCTTGGCATTGATGGCGCGCTGGTTTTCGATGTCGGTCTTCATGTCGGCGATTTCCTTGTTTTTCTTGGCCTTGAAAGCGTCGACTTCCTTTATTTTCTCTTCGATTTCAGATGCGATTTTCAGGTTTTCGTTGGCCTCGTCGAGTTTTTGGCGGGTATTGTCGAGCTGCTGCTTGAGGCGCGCGATCTCGTCGTCTTTGTCTTTGAGCTGAGCGGCATGCGGGTTGCCCTGGGCGATTTGGGCCTTGAGCCGCTCGAGTTCTTTGGTCTTGCGGGCGGCATCGGCGCGCAGGTCGTTGAGCAGCTGGTTGGTGATTTCCATCTTCTGCTTGTACTCGCTGGTGAGCTGGTCGACGGCCTCGGCGGGATTTTGCCCGTTGGCTTTCACTTGCATCACGCGCAGCTTGTTGTCGAGGTTTTTTTTCTCGAGCGCGAGTTGCTCGTTGGCGTTTTGTAGCTTGGCTACCTGGTCGAGGAGGGCGGCGGCGTGTCGCTCTTGCTCGGCGGCCTGTGCCTGGCTCAGCTTGAGCTGGTTGCGCAGGTTGTCGACAATCTCGATGTTGCCGCCACTGCCAGTCGAGTCGATATACTGGCCTATGAGGCCGGCAATCTCGTCGATGAGCGACTGGGGCACGGCCTGCCGGGGGCTGGCCGTCGGCGTTGCGGCTTGGCTGTCGGGCTGGCTTGCTGCGGCCTGGCTCTCGCCTTCGGCCTCATGCTCTTGCAGCTTGCTGCCAGGGGGCGGCGTTAAGCCCAATGTGCGTTTTAGAGCGCTGATAAATGCCATGTGTTGGTGAGTTGTTGTTGTTGTGTTTATGTATCTTCGGTGTTGATGGGGGGGAATCGTCATTGTTGCGGCTTGAGCACCACGCCTTTGCCCTTGAGGCCGTTGATGGCCACGGTGAGCGGGCTGTCGTAGCGCACGATGCGCACGTGCGCACTCTCGTAGCAGGCCTTGCAACCCTCGAGGTAGTCGCTGTCGATCATGCCCTCGTCGCCCGGCAGGCCCACGGTGAAGTAGCCCACGCCAAACGAGGTGAGATTCTGGAAGAAATGGGTGCCTTGGCTGGGCTCGATGCGCTTGCCGGGCACCGACATCTCTACTATGAGGCGCGCCTCGCTGATGTGCGGCCACTTCACGGGCACGCCCAGGGCGGGATCTGACGAGCCCCAGCGCCCCATGCCTATGAGGATGTAGTTCTCGCCGCGCTCGGCAAAGCCGCGGTTGATTTTCTCGATTTCGGCGGCAATGGCCACATTGTTGTCCATCGAGAAGCTCTCGGGCTTCACAAGCACCACGCTGGTGATGTTGTCCATCAAACCATGTCCCAGGGCGTTGCTGCTGGCGATGAGCAAGCGGGCAGGGTCGGTGTCGACGATCTTCTCGTCGAGCATCTCCTTGCGGTCGACCATGGGCCTTATTTGCAGCCAGTAGAGCTGCCCCTTGTTGCCCTTGCTCATTTCCTGGGGCGAGGCCAGCTCGCCGGCAAACTCTATCTCGACGGGGCGCCCCATCTGCTGCTGCCCGGTCGAGAGCATGAAGTCTAAGGCTTGCGGCAGCGGGAACACGCCGTGCTGCAGGATGTTGGCAAAGGTCACCACCTTGCGCCCCGGGCCCAGGTCGTTGTCGACGAGCATGTCGTTGTGGAAGTCGTAGGTCGACACGATGTATTTCATGTAGCCCTCGCGGGCGGCGTCGTTCACCTGCAGCCGCGCAATATCGAAGCCCTCGTCGATGCCAAACTGCTCGTTGCAGCCGTTGGTGTCGAGGGCGTAGAAACGGGTCTGCGTCTGGTGCAGGGCCAGGTCGAGCGTGCTCGTCTGCAACACCCGGCCAGGGTGGCGTGGCGAGAACCTGAGGCTCATGCCGCCGTCGACGATATACTTGCCCAGACCGGCGGCCAGCTCGACCACGCCGTCGGCCGGTTGCTCGTCGCCCGTGGGGTAGTAGTTGAGCGAGCGGCCCACGCCAGCCAGCGACGGGTAGTAGTAGCCCCCCTTCTGGCTGCCTGCCACCTCCTGCACGATCACGGCCATCTTCTCCTGGTCGATGACATTGCTCGTGGCCACCATGTAGGCCTTGCTGTCGGCATAGAACACCGAGGCATACACGCCCTTCACGGCATCGCACAGGAGCTTGAGCGAGCGCTTGCGGTCGCTCAGGTGGGGCACCATGTAGGTGCTGTAGACGCCGGCAAAGGGCTGGTAGTGGCTGTCTTCGAGCAGGCTCGAGCTGCGCACGGCCAGCGGCGTGTCGATCACGTCGTAGATGGCCATGAGGTCGTCGTCGAGCCACTCGGGCAGGCGGGCGGCGAGAAAGGCCTTGAGTATGTCTTCGTCGGGGATGTTGGACAGGGCCAACGGATACAGGTTGTTGGTCTCCATAAACTCGTCGAAGATGTCGGTGCACAGCACCACGGTGTGGGGTATCTTGATGCTGATGCCCTCAAAGTTGTCGCACACGGGGTTGCTCTTGATGATCGAGTCGATAAAGGCCAGGCCGCGGCCCTTGCCCCCGAGGCTGCCCTTGCCTATGCGTGCAAAGTTGCTGTACTGGTCGAAGCGGTCACGCTTGAACTCGGCCACCACACCGCGGTTCTTCATCTTGCGGTACTTCACGATCAGGTCAAAGAAGAGCTGCCTCACGGCCGGAGCCTCGTCGATGTTGCCGAAGCGGTGCATTTTCACCACCTGGGCTATGGGGAAGAGGGCCCGCGAGTAGAGCCAGCGCGATATGTCGTTGCGGCTGGCGTGGTAGTAGAGCGACTCGGCCGGTATCTTGAAGATGTTGTATTGCAGCCCTTTCAGGTCGTGTATGGTCATGATTTGCTTGCCCGTGGTGGGGTCGCGGAAGATGAAGTCGCCAAAGCCGAAGTCGTTCATCACCGCCTTGCCCAGGTCGACGGGCAGCGCCTTGGAGTTCTTGTCGAGGAAGGTGCAGTGCAGCTGGCTGGCCTGCTCGCGGTTTTCGCTGTCGCTCGACTCGATGATGATGGGCAGGTAGGGGTCGTGCTGCTTTATCCATCGGGCCAGCTGCAGGCCGGCATGCATGTCCTTGCCCCCGTGGTGCTTGAAGGTGACATCGCTTATCACCCCCAGCACGTTGTTGTGAAACTTCTTGTAGAGCCTCACGGCTTCCTCGTAGTCGCGCGCCAGCATCACCTTGGGGCGCCCTCTCATGCGCAGCATGGCCTCGTGCCCGTTGAGTGCCTCGGTCGAGAACGACTGCGACTGCCGCAGGATGAACTTGTAGAGCGTGGGCAGTATCGACGAGTAGAAGCGCACCGAGTCCTCGATGAGCAGTATCATCTGTATGCCCACTTGCGAGATGTCGTGCTCGGCGTTCATCTTGTCCTCGATGAGCTTGATGATGGCCACCAGCAGGTCGACGTTGCCCAGCCACGAGAACACATAGTCGACCCCGGCAAAGTCCTCGTTCTGCAGCCGCAGCGACACCTCGCGGGAGAAGGGCGTGAGCACCACAAAGGGCACGTGAGGATATAGCCGCTTGATGTCCTTGGCCTTGTCGAAGGTCTCGGTGACGTCGACACCTGGCATGGCAATGATGAGGTCGAAGCTCTTGACCCGCATGATGGTGAAGGCCTCCTCGTAGTTGCTCACGCGCAGCACCCGGGGCGGCGAGCTCAGATTGAGCGACATGTACTCGCTGTATATCTGCTCCTCCACGCGTCCGTCTTCCTCCATCATGAAGGCGTCGTAGTTGGAGGCAATGAGCAACACATTATATATGCGCTGCTGCATCAGGTCTTGAAAGGCAGTGTCTTTGAGATATAGCTGGCTTAAAAACTCCTCGTTCATGATGGCTGTTGGTTTTAATTTAACAAATTTAGGCATAATCTGCGACATGCACAACGACTGGCCGCCTCATGTGTGTGTTTTTTTTGCCTCGTCGGCATGATTGCCTCCCATGGGGGCTATAAGGCCTTTTGGTGAAGTCTGGCTTGTGGCGAGGAAAAAATATTGAAAATTTTTTTAGTGGTTTTTGTAGTTGTTGTTCAGTCTGTTGCGTGGTTTCGGCGGTTTGTGCGTTGAAAAAAAGTTGCAAAAAGTTTTGGCAGTATCAGAATTAGCAGTACCTTTGCAACCGCAAACGGGAAAACGGCCGACCGCGCCGCGAGCGCCAGCGGGCGCGAGAGCGGGGCCGGGCGAAAA
>Ga0256404_1005832_pt1 | contig 21163 bp, 10 predicted proteins | sample RumenRJG_01DNA_FD_185990 | JGI IMG/M metagenome (GOLD analysis project Ga0256404, IMG submission 185990) | Bovine rumen microbial communities from Lethbridge, Alberta, Canada - RJG_01 | ecosystem: Host-associated > Mammals > Digestive system > Stomach > Rumen | place: Canada: Alberta | collected...
GAGTGGACTGTTACCGTCACCGGTAATTATTGTATTTTTTATAGTTACACTAACATTTTCACTTATATTGAAGAGTTTACCGCTAGATGTTGGATAAATGCCGTTTCCATTACCATCAATAGTGATGTCTTTTGTTATGTCAATATACCCATTATTTAAAGCAGCTTCGTCAGATTCATTATATTGGTAATCAGATTCTAGTGTTATGCTGTCTTTACCGTTAATGTCATTTGACAAGTCAGAAAATGTCTTCGCATCTACACTAAGAATTGCATTATCATCAGATGAATATATGATAGATTTGTCATCGTTCAATTCAGTTGCGCTTACAGCTGAAAGTGATATTAATACGAATATCACAAGTAATAATGAAAATATCTTTTTATTCATTTTTTTCCTCCGTTGTTTTGTAAAATTAAATAGATTAACATGTTTCATCATTGCCAATCCGTTTTGGCATTTTTAAATCATATTTTTCTATTTGTATAGTACTAATTATTCTAGAATAATATACATAAACCAAACATGGTAAGAAATATATTATATAATTATTTTTTTAATTAATTAATATTAATAATTTACTTATTAATTTCAAAAGCAGTGTCTTTTTAGTTATTTAAAAAATAATTTAGAGGAAATCATTTCCTCATATAAAAATAGTAAAATTTATCGGTCACTTAATAACTCGCCAGCTACTCCAATACTCTCCTTTGGATATGCTTGGACTAAAACTGTTATTGCTTCAATTGGCAAGTCATATGCATCTGCAACAGTTTCAGATACTTTTTTAACCATTTCTCTTTTTTTCTCAACACTAATTCCATCGTTTCCAGCTATTGTAATTACAGGCATTTTTTCATCCTCCAATTAATTATATTAAAAACCAATTATAAAAATTAATCTGATAGGAGATATTGATTATGCTTGGTGAAGACGAACTTGTTAAGGTTTTTCCTGATTTCGCGGATTTGGTACAGCCTTCTGGAATTGATTTGGAATTGGACAAAATTTTTAAACAAACATCTGAAGGTTCTTTAATAGATAATGAAAAGAATTTGCCTCAATTGGAAGAAATTAAAGGTCCAATTTACACATTAAAGCCACACACTGCCTATTTGGCAAGCATTAAAAGAAAGGTTAAAATTCCAAAGGGTTATACTATGCTATATCTTCCAAGGTCAACTCTTTTGCGTTCATTCATTTCAGTTCAAACTGCGGTGGGTGATCCAGGATTTTATGGAACATTGATGTTCATGATTTACAACCATGGTGACTTTGAATATAAAATCAAATCTGGAGACAGGATTGCTCAGGCTGTTGTATTTGAAGTTAAGGGTTCCGGTGAATATGACGGTTCCTATCAGGAGGATGAATAATGCAGGTAGCTGAAAGGCTGGTTGAAATTCTAGAAGAAAATGGCATTACCCATATCTTTGGAATTCCTGGCGAACAGATAATGCCTATGTATAGGGCACTGTCCAAATCAAAGATTAATCATATTTTAACAAAACATGAACAGGCCGCCGCACATGCTGCAGATGCATTTACAAGAACTTCTGATGCTGTTGGGGTTTGCATGGCAACTGCAGGTCCTGGAGCGCTGAATTTGGTGATGGGTGTAGCCGCAGCATATAAGGACAATATTCCAATGCTTGTTTTAACTGGAGACAATGACCTGAATATTCGCGATACTGATGCATTCCAGTCTTTCAATCTAAGGGATATCTTTTCAAACATCACTCATGAGAATTACTCCCCATTAAACGGTACTGAAGCGGTATATGCACTTAAGGCAGCATTATATGGTCTTAAGAATAATCCGAAAGGACCTATTCACATTAACTTGTCAAGGGATGTTTTATTGAGTGAAGAGTTTCAGGATTTTGATTTATGTTACCTTTGTGAAAGCGATATGTCTTCTCTGGATGCTGCTCAGGAACTTATCTTAAAAGCCAAAAAACCTTTATTTGTTTTGGGAGCAGGAGCCATCTCTCAGGCGGAAAATATTAAAATGCTTGCAGAAATGTATCAGATACCTGTTGCAACTACATATAATGGACGAGGAATCATTCCTGAAGATAATCCGATTAATTTAGGTTTGGTTGGCATACGGGCTACTCCAAGAGCAAAATATGCAATTGATGAATCCGATTGTGTTATTGCATTAGGTTCAATTGCAAGTGAGAGAACATTTCCCGTTTTGGATGAGGATAAATTCATTCATGTTAATATCAACAAGGATGTCCTGAAAGGTAAATATCAAATTCAGGGCAATGTTGAAGAAGTAATAATGACATTGGAATTCAATAAGGTCGATTGGATTGATGAATTATTGAAAATTGATAATTCAATGATAATTGAAGGAATTGGGGATGATTTAAAACCTCAAGCAGCTATTAAAATTATTTTGAAGACTTTTGAGGATAATATTATCGTTGCTGATGCTGGATCCCACACTACCTGGACAACATTGCTGTACAATGCCAAAAAGCCTAACCACTTTTTATTCCCTGCAGCAACCGCACCAATGGGTTATGGACTTCCTGCAGGAATTGGGGCGGCTATTGCAACAGATGAAAAAATCATTGTCATTAATGGTGATGGCGACTTTCAAATGAACTTGCAGGAGCTTGCAACTTTAAAGGAGAACTCTTTGGATGTTATAGTATTCATTTTAAACAATTCTGAATATGGAATCATAAGACAGTGGCAGGAAGATTTCTATGATATGGATGCCTATCAGATTGACTTGGAAAATCCTGACTTTACAAAACTGACGGCATCTTATGGAATTGATGCTGTTCAAATCAACACATTATCTGACCTTGAATACTTTTTAAAAAAAGATTTGAAAGGCCCATTGATTGTTGAAGTCATGGTTGACAGAGAAAATATTCCTCTTCCTAACTAAATTTTTACTTTACATTTACTTTTTTTCAATTCTTTTAAAATTTTTATTTTCATTTAAATTTTCTATTAATGGCTTTATTTTGTATTAAGTAAATAATATTGACTTATTTTAACAATTAATTTTATATAGGGTTTAATATAATCTAATAAACAACAATTAATGGTTAATGGTGGTGAAAATATAAAAAATAGTGATGAAAATTATCGGATGAAATATCCGTTGGATGTGCTTAACAAAAGACAATTTGGGTATTTGGGCGATATTGCACATAAATATTATAATTTTCCAGGAAAATATGATTCTCCATGTTTTAATGAATATCCTAGTGTAAATGGTTCTGCATTAAGAACAGATACATCATATTTTATTGTAATGGAAGATGGTCAAAAAAGAATAATGAATGTTGAGGATGAAAGTGGCAATGTTAACAAAAAGGTTCTCAGAAAGATTGCAAAATATCGTGATAATATGAGATATACATTTAAATGTCCTGTCAACTCAGCAATAAAAACATCTAAATCATTAGAAAACTGTTTAACATGTTTAAAGTTATCAGAAACAGATATCATTACGCATATATTCAGACCTATTGTACTGGTTGATTCGAGGGAAATTTTAAATATAGTCTTTTACTTAATGTTTGTACTATTTTTGTAAAATTATTCTTGGGCTGTTAATACTTGTGTATTAAGATTTGTCAAGCTATTCCCCATCGACTTATGGGTTCAGTGAAAAAATATTTTTTTTCACATGTTTGTATGATTTTGTGTTTTCAGTCCTTCGTTTAAGATGTTTTTTGCTGCGTTGATGTCTCTGTGGTGGTGTGTTCCGCAGATGGGGCATTTCCATGTTCGTATTTTGAGTGTTAGGTTGTTTTTTTTTGGTATCCGCAGATGTTGCATCTTTTGCTTGATGGATAAAATCTGCCTATTTGTATGAATGTTTTTTCCATACCATTCTGATTTGTATTTTATCATGTTTAGTAGTTTGTATAATCCAATTTTTTGTAGTTTTTGTGACCATTTGGTGTTTTGGAACATTCCTTTGATGTTTAAATAGGGTGCTAGAAAATTGATGATTGAAACTATTGCAAATACTCTTTAATTATGTTGTTTACTGTTTAAAAATAGAGTATTTTCTATTGGGCTTCGTTATCAGATTTTAATAAAAAAATAGGGTCATATTTAACCATTAAATATATTAATCATGAGTTACATATATTTATTTGGTGAATAAATTGCAATCAGGATTAAATTATGATAAACACGACCCTAAATTTATTTTATTGGGCAAAGTATTTAAATTTATTGAAAATGAAAAAATAAAAGACATATATAATCATTATGGAATAACTAAACGTTCAACATTCGTTATTTATTTAAAAATATTTTTTATGCACATATTTTTTAGTTATAGGATTTCTGACGTAGTTAATGAGTTAAATAGGTCTTCCAAGCTTAGAAAATTTGCAGAAATTTCAGAAGTCCCAAATGAAAATCAAGTTTACGAGTATTTAAGCAGATATGACCCAGAAACCTATTGTAAAATTGTAAATTCCATACTAAGAAAGTTTTTTAAACCTCATAAAAGAAGAAAAGATGTTTATATTACTGATGCAACACCTGTGGAATGTGATATAAACATTTTAAGGAAGTACATCACTCAAAAACATTTGAAAAAATTAAGATTAAAATTCGGATATTCTAACTCCAAAGGATATTTTATTGGATATAAAGTAACCGTGGTCTTAGAAAAGACCACAAGAACGCCTGTTTCCATTTTAATACATCCTGGAGCACCTAATGATTCCAAAATTTTTGACGAAGTTTTAAAAGAACTCAAAAGAAGAAGCCTAATCAAACCAAAAGACCTCATCTATTTCGACAGAGGCTATTTCTCCTATGAAAACTATAAAATTGGAATTAACAAATACAAAATCATACCTGTAATATTTCCCAAAGACATATTTAAAATTAACAAATTCCAAGACCAAATGTCTTATTCTTTAATGATCCACAAGAATAAAAAAGAGATTAAAGAAAATAAAAAATTGTTTAGACATTTAATGAGCTTATTGCTCATAAAACTTAAAAATTGGAAAGATTACAAACCAATAAGAGGCATAATTGAAGATTTCTTCAAAGCTGCCAAAGGAGCATTCGGATTAGGAAAATTCCACAGTTTTACAGATAAATCCATGTACAAAAATATCTATTTATGCCTATTATTAACTGCAATCGTCGTACAAAATGGATTTAAAACAAAAACACAACTACAACAACTAGCAGAAGGAAAAATAGAATTTAAACCACCAAAAAATAAAAACACAAAAAATAATAAAAAAACAAAAGAAACACAAGAAAAATCAGAAACCCAACACAAAACAGAACAACAACAATTAGAAATAGAACAAAAAGAAACCGCAACAACATTAGATTCATTCCAATAAATCTAGCACCCTATAATTCAAATTTCGCAACGTTTTCTTCTATAATGCTGATGTAGTCGGTATCATTTAAATTCAGAGTGTCATTTTTCAGAATTAGATTTGTGATATTGTTTTTTGTAAAAATTGAATGTATTGTTTTCCCGTTTCCTTCAAATGTGGTATTTGAGACATTTAGATTGGATTCATAAGAATAGATTCCATGTTTTGTATTGTTTGCAATGATGTTGTTGCTTATTCTTGTTTCATATGCATTATCTAAATAAATTCCTCCGGCAGTTGTAGTATCTCCTGAAGTTACTTTATTTGAATTGATTTCACTGTCTGTTAAGACTAAATTGGCATATGATCCATAGATTGCTCCTCCTGAGTATGTTGCAGTGTTTTTGGAGAATGTACTGTCTTCTATCATCATATAACCTTCCAATTGACAAATTGCTCCTCCAAATTCTGCTGATGAATTAATGAATGTTGTATTTTTAAGTTCCAGGCCTTCTGTATTTTTTTGAAAATCGACATATATTGCTCCGCCGTTTTTATTCGCCTTTGTGTTTCTAAATTGGGTGTTTTTGATAACGGATGTATAATTTCCTTTTAATACAATTGCTCCTCCAGTCATATCTGCGGATAAATTTTCAAACAAGCTTCCATTAATATTTAGTTTTCTTGAAGTGTATATTGCCGTTGCATATTTTGATTTGGAATTTGAAAAAATGCAGTCTTCAATATTAAGATTGCCGGGGCTTGTGGCATGAATAATGGAGAATGTTAAGTTGGTGGTATTGGTAAATGTCGAACCTTTAATCGTTAAATTCCCACTTTCTGCAAATATTATTCCCTCGGATGCATGGTTATTGATAAATGTGCAGTTTATCACATTTGCGTTTCCACAAAAGATTGCACTGCCTTCTTCTTTTGCAGTGTTTCCTATAAATGTAATATTTTCGAATATTGTCATTGAGTCATTTTCAACAGCTCCCCCATTTTTCATGTTTCCGTTGATTATCTTTAGATTTTTCAGAGTAACGTTATTTCCTGAAATTGAAAATACTCTTGACTGATTTGCCGCATCAATGGTGTGGCCATTTCCGTTTAGAACAAAATTGTCTTTTTGAATCATAATTCCGGATTTTAAATCATCATCTGTCGTATCATTGTATGCATAGTCCTGCGTTAGTTCACAGCTATTTTGGCTGCTGTCAATAACATTGTATAATGATGAGTAGTTTCCTTCAGCAGAAACTGCAGTTATTGATGCGAACAGAATTACCAATATTAAAAAAATTTTAAATTTATTCAAAAAATCATCTCCGATGTTCAATATTATATGAGTTATTTGTAATAAATAAAACTGTTGTGTAGTAATTTCAAAAAAATAAAATGAGGATATGGTTAATCCTCTTTTGCGGTGATGGTGATTTTATTTGAAACAAGAGCATTTTCATACTGGGAAGTGATTATATATTCGCCTGCCATCAGTTTGATGTTTAGCTTTGCTGTTCCATTCTCATCGGTGGTTCTATTGTAGAACACTCCGTTGATGTTGAATGTTATTTGTGCGTTAGCTAGTGCATTTCCTTTACTGTCAACAAGTTTTGCCTTAAACTGTGTTCCGTCAAGGTATGTCATGTTAATATCATTTGCAGTTAACACCGGAAGTACTGTGATATTGTATGACATTTCAAGGCCGGTTAATGGATCTGTTGCAGTCAATACATATTCTCCAGGTTCCAGGTTGATGTTTAGTTTAGCAGTGCCGTTTGCATTTGTTGTGCGGTTATAAAATACTCCGTTTATGTTCATTGTGATTGTAGCGTTAGGAACAGCTTTTCCTGCACCGTCAATCAATGAAATATGGAATTGTGAAGCGTTTCTGAAGTATTTTACAAGGTTTTCAGCTATTAATGTCGGCAATACAGTAATTGTGTTTTCAACAGTTGTTCCATTGAATGTTGTTTTAATTGAATAATTGCCTGGTTTTAAGTTAATGTTCATGTGTGCAGTACCGTTCGCATCACTGGTTCTTGTATAATTATTGCCATTGATTTCAAATACTATTTTTTGGTTCGCTTCACCTACATTAACTTCAAACTGGGAATCGTTTTTGTAAATTTTAACTAAGTCTTCAGTGTATATACTTAAATCTTTGGTATAGACTTTTAAGGAGATTGTATTATCGTTTAGTGTAATATCTTTCCATCCATCACCCTCATTAATGAAGCTCATATTTTTCAGATAGTGTTGTCTTGATTCGCTAAGTTTAGGGATACTTTTTTTGGTCATAACTGCTGTAAATGAATCTCCTTCTTTGATTGGAATTTCTTTTGTTAATTTAACTGTATGGAATCCATAATATGGTCCTGTTCCATTTTGAACATGTGCTAATTTATCGTTTACATAGATTTCAAGACAATACTCTTCCCCATCATTGAAATAAGTTCCAACAGCACTAATTAATTCATTTCTAATGCTTTCATAGGTTACCTTGTAGCTCACATTATTGGCATATTCTTTAATGGTTAGGTTTCCACTTAAATCTGTCTGATAATTTGCCGTATAGTCTTCAGTATTTTCAAATATATATCCTACAGAATACTTGTAAGCTAAAACGCTAGTGTCATAATATGAAATGTAGTGGAATCCTTTATCTCCGGAAGCGTTGCCCCAACTGTTTTTAATTATCCAAGCACCATTACCTGGAGGAGTTATTAGGAAGTTGCTTGCAGGGTAATTATCATCCCATCCAACAAGAGAAACTCCATGGGTTTGTTCTGTGGAGTCATTACGATATTGTGCTCCATTCTCTGAATTGTAGTAAGGAGCATTGGATGCGGGGTTATATGTAATATGTAATGAACCATATTTCATTATTGCCTTTTTAAACCCTTCATTGTCTGTAAAATTCTCCCGATTTTTTACAATTATCGCATCTTGGACATGTATGTTTTTATCTGTAGTGATTATGGGGGATAATTTACCTAATTCATCGTATGTATCATATTCTGTTGGAAATGGACCAAACCAACTTAAAGAATATTCTAAAGCCCAATCTTGCCAACCACCTTCAAAACATTCTTCAATACCATATTTTGAAAATTCCATCATGTTGTCATGTAAGTTATTTTCTGAAAAATCATATTCAATACCTGTTGCTTTCAGTAATGCAGATTCCAATGCACCGCATGCTCCAAAAGTCCAACAAGAACCCATTTTTCCCTGGCTTTTAACGGAACTTACCCATCCCCAATCACGTAAATCATAACGTGCAGGAAGATTTTCTACAGTTATCGTATTGTTAATAAGTTCAAGTTTCATACCATTTTCACACACGACTGATACGTAATCAGTATCGTTTAAAACTAAAATATCTTCATTGTAGTTATTTCCAGTTAATTTGTTTGAGCCGAATACGCAATGGATAGCTTCACCATTATTTGTAAATTCACATGAAGAAATATTCCTATACTCAGTATATGAATAAATTGCATTTTTGCTATTGTTTATAAAAGATGAGGAAACTAAATTTAAGCCTCCATTATCACTGTAAATTGCCCCACCATTAAATTGATCATCTAATAATATTTTATTGGATATAAAAGAACTATTTTTAAGATTTAATGATGTGCCTGATGTACATATTGCGCCACCATTATATGTAGCGATATTGTTGGTAAAAGTAGAATTGGTAATTGTTAAATCATGTGTCAACTGGACTAATGCGCCCCCAAAATCACCGCTTGAATTAATGAATCTTGAATTTGCAATAATGGTACCTTCGGGATAATTTGTCCTGCTGTAGTCAATGTATATTGCCCCACCATTTTTATTTGAAGTGGAATTTATGAATGTACAATTCAATATTTCTACACTTTCTGAAAATTTTGCACCTATTGATCCTGCAGTTTCATTGACATGTAAATTTTCAAAAATAGAATTAATAACAGTTGTATCTTTTTGAGTATATATTGCTGCTGCATACTTGGATGTTGAATTAGCGAATTTCGAATTATTAATAACTAAATCACCTAAAGTGTAAATATTTCCTCCCCATTTGGCCATGTTGTTGGTAAATAGGGAATTATCAATTTTGATTTTATTTATAGCATTTATTGCTCCCCCATCTTCTGTTGCCTGATTGTTGGTGAATGTTGAATTGTTTATTGTTATTGGTTCATTTGCATATATTGCTCCACCACTTTTTGCATAGTTGTTTTTAAAAGTTACATTGTTTAAAATAAGGCTGCTGTCTGAATAAATTGCTCCTCCACGTACATCATTTCCTTTTCCATTGATGAAAATGAGGTTAGAAATTGTTATGTTATTGCCCTCAATGTTAAAAATAGAAACCTGATTTGATGCATCAATAGTGTGACCATTACCGTTAATCACAAAATTTGTTTTATTGATTGAAATTCCATCGTTAATTTTACTGTCAGTTACATTATCATATTTATAATCATGTTTTATTTCAAGACTGTGTGTACTTGAATTAATTTCTTCTTGAAGTGCAGTAAAATTTCCTTCGGCCGAAACAGCACTTATTGAGATGAATAAAACAAGTAAAATTAGAAATATTTTAATTTTCATTTTTATTTTCTCCATTTTTAATTTTAAAATAGTTTAACCATATTAAAAATTGCTTTAAGAGGATATCAATCCTCTTTTGCAGCTATTGTAATTTTATTGGAAATCTTAGCTTCACTGTACTGTGAAGTTATGATGTATTCGCCTGCCATCAATCTTATGTTCAGCTTAGCTATTCCATTTTCATCAGTTGTACGATTGTAAAACACTCCGTTGATGTTGAAAGTTATGTTAACGCCTTTTAATGCTTTTCCTGTACTGTCAACAAGTTTTGCTTCAAACTGTGTTCCGTCCAGGTATGTCATGTTAACGTCATCTGCAGTCAATACTGGAAGTACTGTGATGTTGTATGATATTTCAAGGCCGGTTAATGGGTCTGTTGCAGTTAATATGTACTCGCCAGGTTCCAGGTTGATGTTTAGTTTAGCAGTTCCGTTTGTATTTGTTGTGCGGTTATAAAATACTCCGTTGATGTTCATTGTGATTGTAGCGTTTGGAACGGCTTTTCCTGCACCGTCAATTAGTGAAATATAGAACTGTGAAGAGTTTCTGAAGTATTTAACTAAATCATTAGCAATCAATGTTGGCAATACTTTGATTGTGTTTTCAACAGTCGTTCCATTGAATGTTGTTTTAATTGCATAGTCTCCGGGTTTTAAGTTAATGTTCATGCGTGCTGTGCCGTTTGTGTCACTGGTTCTTGTATAATTGTTGTCGTTGATTTCAAATACTACTGTTTGATTTGCCTCACCTACATTAACTTCAAACTGAGACTCATTTTTATAGATTTTTACTAAATCATTACTATATATTGCCAAATCCTTAGTATACATTTTTAGGGATACTGTTTTATTTTTTTCAGCCAAATCCTCAGTTTGGTTGTTAATTATTAAAAAGGAGGTATTTTTTTGGTAATGCTGCATGGAGTTTTCTATTATAGGTGCGACATTTTTCATCATCACTACAGATACATTATCTCCTCTTGCAATTGGGATTTCTTTTGACAGTTTTATTGTATGGTAACCGTCATAAGCTTTTGTTCCGTTTTCCTGATATTTTAATCCTCCATTAACATATATTTCAAGTGTATATTTATCATCGTCTGTGGTATAGTATGTTCCAATTCCACTTATCAAATCATTTCCTATGGATTCATAATTGTTTTGATATTTGAGAGGTGTATTTCCATTATATTTATAGGATACATCTCCTCCAAGGTCGGTTTGATAATTTTTAGTGTAGTTTTCTGTGTTTTCTATTATATATAAAATTCCGCTTGTATATGATAAAATACTTCTATCGTAGTATGAGATGTACATAAATCCTTTATCTCCAAATTCTGTACCCCAACTGTTTTTGATGATGAATGCACCGTTTCCCGGTGGTGTTTCTAGGAAGTTGCTTGCAGGGTAGTTATCATCCCATCCGACGATTGTGATTGCATGGTCTGCCATATCTGTTTCGTCCTGATAATATGCATAAGTTTTTTCATTATAAAATTCCGGGACATGAGCATAGTCTCCTGCTATAGCACCATATTTCAATATTGCTTTTTTAATTTCATCATTGCTTGTGGAGTTTTCACGACCATCTATGATTCTTGCATCTAAGATATGGAAACTTTCATTTGTTGCTATTGATGGTGAAATTTTGCCCAATTCATCATATGTATCGTATTGGGTAGGTATTGTTCCCCTCCATGATAAAATATAAATTAATCCTTTGTCTATTGTTCCTCCTTCAAATATGTCATTACTACCGTATTTTGAATATTTCATCATGTTGTTTTGAACATTGTTTTCGGAAAGGTCATATGCTATTCCTGTTGCTTTCAATAGTGCAGATTCAAGAGCTCCTATTGTTCCAAAGGTCCAGCATGCACCCATGGAGCCCTGATTTCTCACTGGTGTTACCCATCCCCAGTCGCGCAAGTCATATCTTGCAGGAAGGCTGACTACATCAATGCTATTGTTGATAATTTTAAGAGGTATTCCTTCCTCTTCAACAATTGTTGCATAATCGGTATTGTTTAAGGATAATTTGTCTTTTACAAAACTTGTGTTTGTGCAGGTAACATTTGAGAAAACTCCATAAATAGCAACTGTGTTATTTATGAAAGTGGATTTATCAACATTAACGTTCCTGCAGGAATATGCATAAACTGCATTATCCTTATTGTTTATGAAAGAGGTTTGGGTTATTGTCGGTACTGCTTCAAAAAGATATATTGCAACACCGTCACCTTCATTAATAATCTCATTGTCTGTAAAGTTATTTCCGATAATCTTTGCGTTTTTTGACTGGGATATGTATACAGCTCCACCATCGTATAGGGAACTGCATTTTTCAAAGCTGTTGTTGCAAATATCTATATTTTTGCCCAAATCAACTATTGCTCCTCCAAAATCTCCGGATGTAGCAATAAACTTATTGTTTGAGATTGTTACTTTATCGTCTCCTGCATTGTCACAATTTATATAGATTGCTCCACCATTTTTAACTGAACTGGTGTTTTCGAATGTACATGAGTCTATTTCAAGATTAGCTCCATTTTTAAATCCAATAGCTCCTGCAGTTTCATTTGCATGAAGGTTTTTAAACGTAGATTTTTTAACTAAAATATTTCCCTCACTGTATACTGCCGTTGCATATTTTGCCTGTGAATTCAAAAATGTTGAGTTTTCAATTATCAGATTTGACTGCTTGTCTCCATATATTATGGAAAAGGTTATGTTTGTGAAATCTTTAAATGTGCTGCCGGTAATTGTTGCTTTTGATGCAGTTTTCAATGCCCCTCCCTGCTTAGCACTATTTTTGCTGAATGTTGAGTTAATGACATTCAGATTTCCGTCGGAAAATATTGCACCTCCATTTGGAGCATTATTGTTTTCAAATGTTATATTGATCAGAGTAATGTTTCCAATAGCTCTTATCGCACCAGCGGATTCATCATTTACACCATTTATTATTTTAAGATTTGAAATGGTGATGTTATATCCTCTAATGTCTAATATTCTTGCCTGAGATTTTCCATCAATGGTGTGGCCGTTACCGTTTAATGTAAAGTTTACTTTTTCAATTTCAATTCCGTCAATTAATTCTCCATCTGTCGTATTATCATATATGTAATCTTGAGTTATTTCCATATTATGTTCACTGTCCTCAATATCCTCTTGAAGTGATGTGAAGTTTTCAGAAGCGGAAATTGCACCTATGGATATGAACAGTATCAGAAATATTAAAAATATTTTTAGTTTTTTCAACAAATTCATCTCCTCTGTTTAATATTATATAATTTGTTGTTGATTAATTATATATTTATTCAAAAAAAGAATTTTAGAGGATGTGGTTAATCCTCTTATGCAGTAATGGTAATTTTATTTGAAACGGCTGCGTATTCATATTGGGATGTGATTATGTATTCTCCAGCCATTAACCTGATGTTTAATTTAGCTACACCGTTTGAATCGGTTGTTCTGTTGTAGAATACTCCATTGATGTTGAATGTGATGTTAACTCCGCTTAATGCTTTTCCTTGTCCGTCAACTAATGTTGCTTTGAATTGGGTGCCATCCATGTATTTCATATTTAAATCTTCTGCAGTCAACACTGGTAAAACAGTAATATTGTATGACATTTGAAGACCGGTTAATGGATCAATAGCGGTTAATACGTATTCTCCAGGATTCAAGTTGATGTTTAATTTAGCAGTTCCATTTGCGTTGGTTGTTCTGTTGTAGAATACTCCATTGATGTTGAATGTGATGTTAACTCCGCTTAATGCTTTTCCTTGTCCGTCAACTAATGTTGCTTTGAATTGGGAGCCGTCCATGTATTTCATATTTAAATCTTCTGCAGTCAATACTGGTAAAACAGTAATATTGTATGACCTTTGAAGACCGGTTAATGGATCAATAGCGGTTAATACGTATTCTCCAGGATTCAAGTTGATGTTTAATTTTGCAGTTCCGTTTGCGTTGGTTGTTCTGTTGTAGAATACTCCGTTGATGTTCATTGTAATTGTAGCGTTTGGAACAGCATTTCCCTGACCATCAATTAATGAAATCAAGAACTGTGATTCGTTTCTGAAGTATTTTACAAGATTTTCCGCAATTAATGTAGGTAAAACTTCGATGTTGTTTTCAACAGTAGTTCCATCATAACTTGTTTTTATTGTGTAGTTTCCTGGATTCAAGTTGATGTTCATGCGTGCAACGCCGTTTTCATTGCTTGTACGAGTGTAGTTTATGCCGTTAATTTCAAACAGCACTGTTTCATTCGCCGCATCGATTGTTGCTTCAAATTGGGATTCGTTTTTATAGATTTTAACTAAATCTTGGGTCTGTAAAACTGAACTTAATTCTTTAGTATAGACTTTTAATGATATAGTATAGTCTTCAAGAGCAGGGTCTTCCCATTTGCCTTTTACAAGTACAGAACTTTTATTTACCTCGTAATGTTGTCTTGATTCATTTAATAGAATTGCACTTTCTTTTTTCATTAATACAGTGAAATTATCGTATTCTCTTATAGGAATTCCTTTTGTTAATTTAACAGTATGGAAACCGTAATATGGTGAAGTACCACTTTGTGTGTGCATTAATTTATCATTAACATAAATTTCAAGGGTGTAATTTTCATTTGCTTTGAAATATGTTCCAACTGCACTTATCGTATCGTTTCCTATAGATTCATAGGTCGTTTTATATTGTGTTATATTAGTAGGGACAAGTTGTCCTCCAAAATCTGTCTGGTAATTTTTGGTGTAGTTTTCAGTATTGTTTATGATAAATCCTATTGCAAAGGTATCATTTAATAGGCTTGTATCATAATAGGATATATAGTAATATCCATCTATTCCTGATTTTGTTCCCCAGCTGTTTTTGATGATGAACGCTCCATCTCCTGCAGGTCTTGTTGCGAAGTTGCTTGCAGGATAGTTATCGTCCCAACCAATAAGTGAAATAGCATGGTTTGTAGTTGATTTATTGGTTTGGTAATATGCTGAAGTGTTTTTGTTGAAGTATGGCACATCATCGAATGCATAATATCCTGTTGTAACAGATCCGCATTCAATTATTGCTCTTTTAAGTGCATCATTGTCTGTTGCATTATCACGTGGAGCGACAAAGAGAGCATCCTGGATATGGATATTTGAGTCTGACCCTAAGAATGGGGATATTTTTCCTAATTCATCATAGGTATCCATTTCTGTAGGAAGTACTCCCATCCAGCTTAAGATATAAACTAATCCTTGTTCTCTAATTCCACCTTCTTCTGCATCGATCACTCCATATCTTGAATATTTGAGCATGCTGTTTTGCATGTTGTTTTCAGAAAAATCATATTCTATTTGTGTTGCCTTCAATAATGCAGATTCCAGTGCTCCACAGGTACCGAAAGTCCAGCAGGAACCAATCGCTCCTTGGTCTTTAACAGAACTTACCCATTTATAGTCACGTGCATCAAATTTGGTTGGCAGATCTTTTATGGTAATGTTGCTGCCGTTAAGTTCTATTGTTGCACCAGTTTCATCCACAACGGTAATATAATCGGTATTATTTAATTTCATGTCGTCATTTCCACTATTTTTTTCTACATTAAATGTATTTGCAAAAACAGCGTATATGCCATACCCATTATCATTGAATATTGAATTGGTGATGTTAAAATTGCTGTCATATAAGTATATTGCATTTTTGGTGTTGTTTGTAAAAATATTATTGTTTATGTCGGCTAATCCAGAAAAATCTATATATAGCGCTCCACCGTTAAAGTTATCTGGTATAGCAAGTTTGTTTTCACTAATTCTGCTGTTGTACAAACCAAATCTTGCATTTGATGAATATATTGCTCCACCATCATATTTTGCAGTGTTGTTCACGAGTATGGATTGATCTATTATTAAATATCCTCCTAAATGACAAATTGCTCCTCCAAAATCACCTGTTGAATTGAAGATTGTAACGTTGGTCATCTCAACTCCGCCTTTGCTTATATCAGCAAATATTGCTCCACCATTCTTTCCGGCATATGTATCAACAAATGCTGTGTCGTTGATTTGTGTTTCTAGTTTTCCTTTAAGCGCAATTGCTCCTGCAGTAATTTCTGCAGTTAAATTTTCGAACGCTGAGCTTTTAATCAATGTTTTTCTATTACTGTATATTGCTGTTGCATATTTTGAACTTCCATTCACAAAAGCGCAGTCCTTGATGGTAAGAGTACCCTCTGATGGTGCATAAACCATTGAATACTTTAAACCAGTTGTGTTTGCAAATATTGAATCTTCAATTTCTAAATCACCCTCTTCGGAATATACAACTCCTTTATTCGCATGATTGTCACTAAAGTTACTGCTAGTAATGGTCATATTTACACCTGCTATTGCAGCACCCATGTCTGCAGTGTTGCTTATAAATGTAACATTTTCAATATTTAGGAATTCCGGGCTTAAAATAGCTCCACCAATTTCATTATTTCCGTTAATCAAATTAAGATTTTTCAATGTGACATTGGATCCATTAATTAAAAATATCCTTGCTTGATTTGAACCGTCTATTGTGTGTCCATTACCGTTTACAACAAAATTATCTTCGTTAATAAAAATTCCATTTTTCAGTTCACTGTCTGTCGAATTATCATATACATAGTTTTGAGTTAATTCAATACTGTCAGTACTTAGTTGTATATCTCTCTGTAGGGAGGTGAAGTTTCCATCTTCAGCGGAAACTGCACTGATAGATATGAAAAGAACTAACAGAATTAAAAAATAATTTATTTTTTTCAATTTATTTTACCTCCATATTAATAATATATATTGAATATTGTTTAAGTAGTTTTACATTTTTGTTAAAATGTTTATTTTTATTCATGTATTTTTTTTAATTTTAAAAAATTGTTTACATGAATGATAATTGCTTAAATAGTTAACAAAATATTTAAAAATGTAAATAATACATGTATATTCAATACTATTAATGTGATGCTTGGGAGTTATCATTGAATTTTAAAAAGATGATGAATTATCACTAAGGCTGATTCGGTGAAATATTATGCAATCTTCACAAAAACAATTGAAAATACTTGATGATTCACTTGCTGAATAACCTTGGATTATAAGTCTATTAAATTGAATGAAAAAATCAGTAATTTTGGAGATATTTCTCCTTTCAAAACATTTTTTTAAATTAGTCGGATAAGTCGGAGTGATTGCTCACTCCTGCCGGATAAGATTGGAGGATTACTCCTCCGCACTCTCCTTGGAACTGTACGTGTCCCTTTCGAGACATACAGCTCGAGCAAACCTTTATCCAAGACGTAAAGGCATATTCTTATATTTAGAATCTCTCAGCATAAAATATTCTGATTTACTTGCATCGTACGGACTATAATCATGTTTTATCATGACATGCCTTTTGATTTTAACCCAACTCATTTTGGCAAGATGAATGCCATCATGAGGACCAGTTAAAACCCATTTATCTTTGTGTCTGCCATCATTATAAGGTGGAAAATATTTTCTTTTTATCCAATCCCAACTCTTATGTGGATGTAGCCTTCTTAGAAATTTATATGTCTTTTTCCAAATGTAATTATTCATTTTAGAAAATATTCTACTTGAAATAAAAGGTTTCCAATAATTTGCAGTTCCTCGAATTAACGGATTAATAAAGTCAATAAGAGTATCCACATTATTACCATTCATTAATTTGAATCTCCTATCTATTTCTTTCTTAAATTTCTTAATACTTGCTTTTGATGGTTTGACCAGAGATTTATAGCCGTTTCGAGTCTTATATCTTTTGAATTCAAAACCTAGAAAATCGAATCCATCATGAATATTCGTAATTTTTGTTTTATCCAAAGCAAGGGTTAAACCTCTTTCTTCAAGATATGGTTGAAGAATATCAGGAATTTTCATAATATTTTCTTTATTTCTAGCAAATATTACGAAATCAATAGGGTGCTAGAAAATTGATGATTGAAACTATTGCAAATACTCTTTAATTATGTTGTTTACTGTTTAAAAATAGAGTATTTTCTATTGGGCTTCGTTATCAGATTTTAATAAAAAAATAGGGTCATATTTAACCATTAAATATATTAATCATGAGTTACATATATTTATTTGGTGAATAAATTGCAATCAGGATTAAATTATGATAAACACGACCCTAAATTTATTTTATTGGGCAAAGTATTTAAATTTATTGAAAATGAAAAAATAAAAGACATATATAATCATTATGGAATAACTAAACGTTCAACATTCGTTATTTATTTAAAAATATTTTTTATGCACATATTTTTTAGTTATAGGATTTCTGACGTAGTTAATGAGTTAAATAGGTCTTCCAAGCTTAGAAAATTTGCAGAAATTTCAGAAGTCCCAAATGAAAATCAAGTTTACGAGTATTTAAGCAGATATGACCCAGAAACCTATTGTAAAATTGTAAATTCCATACTAAGAAAGTTTTTTAAACCTCATAAAAGAAGAAAAGATGTTTATATTACTGATGCAACACCTGTGGAATGTGATATAAACATTTTAAGGAAGTACATCACTCAAAAACATTTGAAAAAATTAAGATTAAAATTCGGATATTCTAACTCCAAAGGATATTTTATTGGATATAAAGTAACCGTGGTCTTAGAAAAGACCACAAGAACGCCTGTTTCCATTTTAATACATCCTGGAGCACCTAATGATTCCAAAATTTTTGACGAAGTTTTAAAAGAACTCAAAAGAAGAAGCCTAATCAAACCAAAAGACCTCATCTATTTCGACAGAGGCTATTTCTCCTATGAAAACTATAAAATTGGAATTAACAAATACAAAATCATACCTGTAATATTTCCCAAAGACATATTTAAAATTAACAAATTCCAAGACCAAATGTCTTATTCTTTAATGATCCACAAGAATAAAAAAGAGATTAAAGAAAATAAAAAATTGTTTAGACATTTAATGAGCTTATTGCTCATAAAACTTAAAAATTGGAAAGATTACAAACCAATAAGAGGCATAATTGAAGATTTCTTCAAAGCTGCCAAAGGAGCATTCGGATTAGGAAAATTCCACAGTTTTACAGATAAATCCATGTACAAAAATATCTATTTATGCCTATTATTAACTGCAATCGTCGTACAAAATGGATTTAAAACAAAAACACAACTACAACAACTAGCAGAAGGAAAAATAGAATTTAAACCACCAAAAAATAAAAACACAAAAAATAATAAAAAAACAAAAGAAACACAAGAAAAATCAGAAACCCAACACAAAACAGAACAACAACAATTAGAAATAGAACAAAAAGAAACCGCAACAACATTAGATTCATTCCAATAAATCTAGCACCCTATAATTCAAATTTCGCAACGTTTTCTTCTATAATGCTGATGTAGTCGGTATCATTTAAATTCAGAGTGTCATTTTTCAGAATTAGATTTGTGATATTGTTTTTTGTAAAAATTGAATGTATTGTTTTCCCGTTTCCTTCAAATGTGGTATTTGAGACATTTAGATTGGATTCATAAGAATAGATTCCATGTTTTGTATTGTTTGCAATGATGTTGTTGCTTATTCTTGTTTCATATGCATTATCTAAATAAATTCCTCCGGCAGTTGTAGTATCTCCTGAAGTTACTTTATTTGAATTGATTTCACTGTCTGTTAAGACTAAATTGGCATATGATCCATAGATTGCTCCTCCTGAGTATGTTGCAGTGTTTTTGGAGAATGTACTGTCTTCTATCATCATATAACCTTCCAATTGACAAATTGCTCCTCCAAATTCTGCTGATGAATTAATGAATGTTGTATTTTTAAGTTCCAGGCCTTCTGTATTTTTTTGAAAATCGACATATATTGCTCCGCCGTTTTTATTCGCCTTTGTGTTTCTAAATTGGGTGTTTTTGATAACGGATGTATAATTTCCTTTTAATACAATTGCTCCTCCAGTCATATCTGCGGATAAATTTTCAAACAAGCTTCCATTAATATTTAGTTTTCTTGAAGTGTATATTGCCGTTGCATATTTTGATTTGGAATTTGAAAAAATGCAGTCTTCAATATTAAGATTGCCGGGGCTTGTGGCATGAATAATGGAGAATGTTAAGTTGGTGGTATTGGTAAATGTCGAACCTTTAATCGTTAAATTCCCACTTTCTGCAAATATTATTCCCTCGGATGCATGGTTATTGATAAATGTGCAGTTTATCACATTTGCGTTTCCACAAAAGATTGCACTGCCTTCTTCTTTTGCAGTGTTTCCTATAAATGTAATATTTTCGAATATTGTCATTGAGTCATTTTCAACAGCTCCCCCATTTTTCATGTTTCCGTTGATTATCTTTAGATTTTTCAGAGTAACGTTATTTCCTGAAATTGAAAATACTCTTGACTGATTTGCCGCATCAATGGTGTGGCCATTTCCGTTTAGAACAAAATTGTCTTTTTGAATCATAATTCCGGATTTTAAATCATCATCTGTCGTATCATTGTATGCATAGTCCTGCGTTAGTTCACAGCTATTTTGGCTGCTGTCAATAACATTGTATAATGATGAGTAGTTTCCTTCAGCAGAAACTGCAGTTATTGATGCGAACAGAATTACCAATATTAAAAAAATTTTAAATTTATTCAAAAAATCATCTCCGATGTTCAATATTATATGAGTTATTTGTAATAAATAAAACTGTTGTGTAGTAATTTCAAAAAAATAAAATGAGGATATGGTTAATCCTCTTTTGCGGTGATGGTGATTTTATTTGAAACAAGAGCATTTTCATACTGGGAAGTGATTATATATTCGCCTGCCATCAGTTTGATGTTTAGCTTTGCTGTTCCATTCTCATCGGTGGTTCTATTGTAGAACACTCCGTTGATGTTGAATGTTATTTGTGCGTTAGCTAGTGCATTTCCTTTACTGTCAACAAGTTTTGCCTTAAACTGTGTTCCGTCAAGGTATGTCATGTTAATATCATTTGCAGTTAACACCGGAAGTACTGTGATATTGTATGACATTTCAAGGCCGGTTAATGGATCTGTTGCAGTCAATACATATTCTCCAGGTTCCAGGTTGATGTTTAGTTTAGCAGTGCCGTTTGCATTTGTTGTGCGGTTATAAAATACTCCGTTTATGTTCATTGTGATTGTAGCGTTAGGAACAGCTTTTCCTGCACCGTCAATCAATGAAATATGGAATTGTGAAGCGTTT
>Ga0256404_1005833_pt1 | contig 21162 bp, 15 predicted proteins | sample RumenRJG_01DNA_FD_185990 | JGI IMG/M metagenome (GOLD analysis project Ga0256404, IMG submission 185990) | Bovine rumen microbial communities from Lethbridge, Alberta, Canada - RJG_01 | ecosystem: Host-associated > Mammals > Digestive system > Stomach > Rumen | place: Canada: Alberta | collected...
CTACGTTAGCCGGTAGCACTTGACCGGCGCCTGCGATCTTCGTCAGAAGGAGGTCGTTACCGCTCAGGTCCGCTACGTATGCCTCTACGCCAGCCGGCAACAGATACTTATTCGCGCTATCGAAGAACGTGCTGTAATATACGTTTGCGTTGTTCGGATCGGCGTTAGCAACAATAGCCACCTCGGTCGTATAGTCATCGTAATCCGGCATAACCGGTTGGATGTAACCATAAGTGCTCAAGCCTGCTATTGCTTCGTCGATGCTAACCTTATCACCATCAGCATTGATTTGAACCACTGCCATGTTGTTAAAGATCACCGCACCGCCGATAGCCGGGTTGCTGGTAATTGCCGTGTTACCGTCAATCAGACCACCCGTCATCCAGAAACCTTGTGCACCGCCGTTGTTGTATACACCGCCACCGATCTCATCGGCATGGTTGCCCGTGATCTCACCGTCATAGAGCGTAAAGATACCGTTGTTGAGGATACCACCACCTTTTCCGGTTGTGTTACCACCGGAGATCACACCGTTAGCCAGTTCACTGTTGTCTACGATAGCCAAGGTACCGTTATTCACGATCACGCTACCGTTCTCTGCTGCACTGGTCATACCGCGATCGATCGTGTGACCATTGAGGTCAAGCACTACGGTCTTGCCTGCCGGAATCTCCAGAGGAGCATCACCGCCTACGATGTCGTTCGTCAGCTTGATGACGCCGCCTTGATTCAATGCGTTCTGCAAATCTGCCCAGGTAGCAATCGTACCATCGGTCTCTTTCTGCAGCTCGATGCCTGCATTTTCGCTCTCCATGGCCAAGATCTCGCCGTTAGCGTTTGTCGTAACATGCAAGGTTTCTTGAGACATACCCGTTTGAGCCGGCAGGTTAACTACCAAGGTATAGGTGAACGTACCGTCACCGTTATCTACCTTTTCTGCCTGCGTAAAGTCTCCGAACGGAATCTCAATGCTGTACGTACCGCCCATGAAGGTTGCCTCGAAGGAGTTCGGTTCATCACCCTGAGCGTAACTGATTACGCCGGTGTTCACACCATAACCCGTCCATACATCATCACCGAGAGCGTTGTGGAGTTCAGCAAGGATGGCAAACATATCCATGTTCGGCATTACCGGCTTGATATAGTCATACGTTGCCAGACCTGCGATAGCGGTAGCAGCACTTACGGTGTTACCGCCTTCGTTGATCTGTACCACTGCCAGGTTGCTGAACGTCACATCACCCATGATAGCCTTATAGCTCTCTGCATCGTTACCTTCGATCTGACCGCCGGTCATCCAGAAGCCTACCGTACCATTGTTAGCTACGCTGTTATATACACCGGCACCTTGTGCGGCATGGTTGCCTGTGATCTTACCACCGTACAGCGTGAATGTACCGTTGTTCACGATACCACCACCGTTACCGGAGTTGTAACCACCCTTAATCTCTGCACCGCCTACGTTGTCCGTAATAGCGAGCGTACCGTTATTGATGATCACGCATCCGTCTGCCTGCGCGCAACCAAGGTGACGATCCAAGCTAAAGCCATTCAGATCAAGCACTACCGTCTTACCTGCCGGTACGATCAATGCACCGTCCAGGTTCGTAGCGGTCAGGCTCTGGCTCAGTTGCAGTACACCACCGTTAGCCATGGCTGCATTCAGATCTGCCCAAGTAGCGATAGCACCACCGACCTTGTTCATATCGGTTTGAGCGATATCACTGTGGATACCCGTGATCTCACCGTTGCTGTTAACCGTTACGTGCAGTACCTCGTGGCTCAGCCCCGTCTGTGCAGGCAGGTTGACATCCAGATTATACGTGTAACTACCGTCACCGTTATCTACTTTCTCTGCTTGGGTAAAGTCACCGAACGGAATCTCAATCGCATAAGCACCACCCATGAAGGTAGCCTTGAACGAGTTAGGCTCCGTACCTTGAGCATAGGTGATCACACCTGTCTGCTCTCCATAACCTGCCCATACGTCCGTTCCGAGAGCGTTGTACAACTCTTGCAGGATATCGTTGATGCTCGGCGGTTCAGGAGTCGAGCCTCCGTTGCCGGTAAAGCGGAACTCGCATAACTGCATACAGTCATCATATTCCGGCTCATAGACCATGAAGCGGAAGTACTTATATGTACCTGCTTGATCCAAGGTAAAGGAAAAATCCGTGAAGTCAGCCACCTGCATGGTGTTGTCATTAGTCACCGTAGCAATCGTTGTCCAAGCATCACCGGCATTCAGTTTAGCCTTAATCTTCCATGAATTCGGATTACGACCTTCTCCCCACTGTGTATTGTCGTTACCGGTAGTCAGGATATAACCGGTGACAGCAATCGGGTTTGCCGAATTGAAATCCACCCACCAGCAAGACTCAGACTCACCCGATGGAACGGATTTATACTGTCCGTCAGCGCACCATTTGGTCCAGTTCACACCTTCATTTCCGGGAGCAAACAAACCATCCACCAATTTGGAATGGTCTTCTCCGCCAAATCCGTCGCAACCAGCCGTTGCTGTAAAGCCGGCGAAAATCGTAGGATCAGCAGACGGAGTAAGTGCTGCATACGCTGCCTCAGCATCCGTCAGCGTAGCGTAGTTACCCACCAAAGCTTGCTGGTCGCCGGTCAGCGCGTCGTAAGCATTACGAGCGGCATCGATAGCACTCTGGCTGGCTGCGGTAATCGGCGAACCGATGGCGTTAATCAGATTGACTACTGCGAGCGCAGCTTCGGCATCGGTCAATTCGCTATAGTTGGTTACATAACCCTTTTGTGTATCGGTCAGCGCGTTGTAAGCCGCACGTGCATCTTCGATAGCCGTTTGGTCGGCTGCGGTAATCGGCGAACCGATGGCGTTAATCAGATTGACTACTGCATTAGCCACTAATGTATTGTAAGCGGCTTCGGCTGCGGTCAACGTACTATAGTTACTTACCGCAGCCTTGAGCGCATTAACTGCATTGACATCACAACTGTAATCGGCCAAAGCTTCATAAGCAGCACGAGCAGCGTCAATCTTATCTTTGCTTGCAGCAGTGTATTCTACAGTGCCGATCGCATTGATAAGGTTCTTGACATTGTCTGCCGCAGGACTATACGTATAAGGGCTATTGGAAATAGCACCGGTCGTGCCGTTGATCGTCACGGTACCGCATACGGCCTTACTGGAATTGCTACCCTTACCAATACATTGATCACTGCCGCTACCTTTGGTGGCTTTCAGATACTTGACACCATTCGTGATCGTGATGTTACCGCATTGCGCTTTCCAACTGCTGTTCTTTGTTTGTCCGCAACCTATACCGGCAGCACTTCCATCACCTGTAGCAGTAATAATACCACCTTGGATAGTGATGTTTCCTACCTTGGAGCGACCACCAGAACCGATTCCGGCACCTAAACTACCACCGATAGCGAATATTGTACCATCCTTAATAATTATATTTCCGCCATCACGCCTGCTGCTATTTTCCGGTCCATAGCCGCTACCGATAGCAGCTGCGCCTCCATTGGTCGCTGCGTAAAGCGTACCGGTACCTTGGATTGTGAGCGTCTTGCCCGGTACTACATAAACACCAGGGTTACCACTAAGGAATCCTCTGATCTTATTCGTGGTGCATTCTGCCAAGATAATGGTCGCATTCTCACACGTGATACCGGCATGATCACCACCGGTCCATGTTTTATTCCAGTTGATATCGACATTGCTCAACGTAATCGTTGCATTATCTGCCACAGTGAGGACTACATTGTTCTGCAACGTACCGGTCAGCGTTGCGCCATTCGGAATAACATAATCGCTGGTGATCGTTGACAGATCCACTGTCACTTCTATTACCTTCCACTGAGCGTAAAGCGTTGCGCTCGCATTAGCAGAATAGGTGGCACCCTTGGCATAGCTGGTACCGCTGCCGTTTTGTTCGGTGTTCCAACCGATAAAGGTATAGCCGTCACGTGTCGGAACGGTGCTGCTTAACGTTTTGTTTATACCGTAGCACTTATAGTCTGCTGCGGGAGCACCATTACCACCATTGGCGTTATACGTAATGGAGTATGGAGCGGGCACCGTAAGTGTTGCAGTGGCAGGCATTTTATTAAGATACGAGTGTGGCATAAGAAGATTACCATTATTTCCTACTGCATCAAGTGCATACGCTCTAATGCGATACGTACCGGCACCACTCGCTTCCATAATGTTAATGTAGCGGTCAATCTTGTGATAACCGGTGTATTGCGGGTTGACACCATCCTCGCGCCATACATCCGTAGTACCGAGGTTGTAACCATGTTGATTGATGTACGAGCTACCGCCATTGGGCTGGTCAACATACACATGGATAGGGAGTGAGGTACCCAAAGCATCCGGATCGTTTGCCCATCCTACGAGATGTATAGATCCGGGATGAGCCGTACAGACATCGACATAGCCTACAGGCTGGCTCGTTGCCCAGCTCATTCCCACGCTTGCCACGAGGGCGAGAAGAAATGTAAAAATCTTTTTTCTCATGTTTTAAATTTGTTTTGTTAATAAATATTGTTAATTAGTTAGTTTGATTATTTCCATAATAATATAAGCAGCACTCACAATAAGTGAGCACCGCTTATGCGTTGCGAATCATGTCTTATACCCATTAAGCCGCCATTCGTATGGGGGGGGGTAAAATCGATATTGTATTACACATTGGCATGGTTCGTAAAAAAATTCGCACAAAATTATAAAAAAGAAAGCACGTACGCAATACGCACGTGCAAAAATTTACGCAAACTACCTTTTTTAGGTCATTTTTTTACGCAAAGTACACTTTTAAGGTCATTTTTTACGCAAAGTTGAAAAATTGAGAGGTCATAGGATTAATATCTTTTGCTGTAGCTCTTCAATAATTTGTTTACCTCGCCGAGCATTAATGCGAATCGTTTCTCCGACGGCTATCATATCCTTTTCCGTTGGGTTTCCGCTTCCCATGACAGAGGTAGCATGCTGCCCGTGGTAGCCCTCTATATTAGGCAGCAAGTCATACGCCGGAGCAAGATGCCATTGACCATCCCGCCATATAAAACTAAAATTCTTGGCATGGTCGTCTTTATTTTGTATGAGCACATTAAAAACCATACGTCGGAACATCTGTTCAACTTGTTGCGGTGATTGGGTAAGCCAACCTGTTAGACTAAGTAGCGTCTTATAGTCCGTCTTAGGCGGATTGATACTCTCGCAAAGGAGCGCCGCTGCAGTAGCCACATGAAGACGTTCGCCTGTTTCGGCGCGATCAAAGAGTCGGGATGCGAAATATTTACCCTCTATCAATCGGCATTCCGGGATGTCAATTCCGCATTGTGCCGCCAATTGCATATAGCGATATTCCCAGATACCAATATCCATCGGATCATAGATATGGCGGAATTTAACAAGCCATTCCTTTCCGTCTTGCCTTAACAGACATTTAGGACGACAACCGCCGGAATTACCGCTATTGAAATAGAGTACATCTGCGCCGTCTGTTGTCTTCTCCGACAGCACATCAAGTGCTAATTGCTGCAATGCATCCAACTCCGGAAGCAGCGTCTGAGCTACAGGACTATATGCCGGTTCATAGCACAAAGCACCCATACCGGCGCTCCCCACAATCGCCAAACGTTGTAAGGGCGACAGCGAAAAATCATCTATCCCTTGCTCTTTTAACAATCGATTCAACAGATAGCGACCATAACCGTCAGGCAGACTATCCTCAAAAATACCAAAATTTCCATAGAATGGTGTACGAGGAGCGATAAATAGTTTATTGTTCAAAGGTAATTCAACCGGAGAAATGGAAAAACCATTCGCCAACCATTCGTCTGCGTACTGAAAAACAGCGGACTCGCTATCCGGACTCATCATCAGTGTTCCTACTAATCGTCCATGGTATTTCACCAGTAGTTTGTCTATGTTCTTTAACCGTTTCATCTTCCGCGTTTCCTATTTTGGTTGTTCCGGATAGTCTCCAGTTCATCCATGGTCTTGTATTTCGGCTCATCCATCAAACTCGCCACCTCCTCCGAATATCCCAGCGTGAGAGCCAAATCCAAATACTGGCGCATGGAGATGGCATAGTGCTGTTCAAAACGGGCAATAGTAGGCGCAGGTACACCCGACAAGTCCGATAAAGCTTGCCGCGAAAGTCCCTTCTCCAACCTTCTTTTTTGCAACCGTTGTGCCAACTGTTGCATCAAATCACCTGACGATATTTGCCCAAATTCGTACATATATAATAGATATTATTTTATTTATTACATACAATTTCAATATCTAACAGATAATATGATATCAAAATCCGCTGCAAAGGTACAAAAAATATTTGGAATATGCAAGGATTTGCATAAAAAAACGCACCCGAGGATGCGTTTTTGGGCTTTCAGCATTCAGCCGTCAGCATTCAGAGGGAGCGCAAACTACCCTTTTTTGCTCCAGTCTCTGGGTGTCATGCCGGTTTCCCGGGTGAAGATCTGGGTGAAGAGACGTCGGGAAGAGAAGCCGCAATGTGCGGAGACTTCTTCCAAGGTCATCTGAGGATGTTCGGTTATTAATCGTTTCGCTTCCTTGATACGCAGTGTGTTCACCCAATGGTAGAACGAACAACCATACTCGGCGTTGATGAACTGGCTGAGATAGGTGCGGTTCATCGGCAGCACTTGACGCAAGTCCTGCAATTGAAAATCGGGATTACGATAGGGTTTCTCCTTTTCGAGCCATGCATCCAAGATCGCACGGTACGCAGTATAGGCAGGATCCGGTTCCTCCTTCTTCTCTTCCTCCACCGCCGTGCTACGCAGGCACTCCCAGGGGTCGGGACGGTGCAGGACCTGGTCGGTAGTGTACCCGAGGACGAACATGAGGTACCATTGTTGGGTGAAGGCACGCGCGGGGTCGTCGCTCAGACAGAGGTAAAAGAACACCAAGCCTGCCAATATGACCATCATGATATATCGTACGATCCACTGCGCGTCGATATCGTCCAAGGAGGAGAAGTTCTCCTCACACCATTGCCGGTACCTGTGTACTCTCCTAAAGCCGACATATATGAGCCAGACCGGATACAGCGCAATAAGGATACGTAAGTCAGCGGGTAGCACATAATCGATGACTCCGAGGACGACCACCGGCAATAAGAACAGCGCAGCACGTGACCAGTTAAACTTCCCCGGACGCATGGAGATACAGGGGTAGATAAACAGCAACCATGCGAACGCACAAGCCGCCAGCATCGAGGTGCTCTCCATGAGTTCATTGCCGACCCGGAAAAGATTATTCGCCGTCTTGAACATAGCTACCACTACCGCTTCCTGGAGTCCCCAAAGGATGAGGATGACGGTCCACACTTTGCGGATGCGGTTGTTCTCCAAATGCCTCAAGCACTGCGCTGCGCCGAAGAAACAAAGCACTGCAAAAGCAAGACTGAGCGCGGGGTTGAGGAAAGAATCAAAGAAATCCGCCGGGATAAGCCGCGAGAGGAAGGTGCTGGCGATGAGCACCGGCAACAGAACCAAACCGAAGATTATTTCCGACTTATAGTTATACCACAGATAACGAAATTCCATACTTTTTTAAAAATGAAAAATGAAAAATGAAAAATGAAAATTTTTAAAAACGAGTGCAAAGGTACGAAAAAAAGGTGAAAAATGAAAGATGAAAGATGAAAGGAACGGTTTTTTGGGGGCAAAAAAGTGCTTTTTTTATAAAAAAAATCACGTGTGCTTGCGTATGTCAGATTTTTTTTGTATTTTTGCAGTCGCTATTAGTACACGCGTATGAAAAGAATAGGAATCATGCTATTGTTGACCCTGTGTGGGGTATGGCAAATACAGGCATCGCTGCCGGAAGTGACGTTGCAGGACATAGACGGAAACTCGGTGCACATAGCCGGTTTGGGCAAGACCGGTCATCCGGTTATTCTCTCGTTTTTTGCGACCTGGTGCAAACCGTGCATGCAGGAGTTGGAGGCGATCAATGAGTTGTATCCGGACTGGCAGGACGAATACGGCGTGACGGTGTATGTTGTATCTACGGACCGTGCGCAGGACGCGCATAAGGTGGCACCGCTGGTAAGGGGGAACGGATGGGATTTTACGGTGCTTCTGGATCCCAACGGTACGCTGCAACGGGCGCTGAACGTGAAGAACGTGCCGCACTTGTTTGTGATCGACAGCAAAGGGGAGATTGTATATCAACATAATGCCTATTTACCGGGGGATGAGGAGAAGATACCGGGGTATCTTCATTGAAAATGAAAAATGAAAAATGAAAAATGAAAAATTAAAAATTGAGATTTAGGGTTTTCATATTATTGTTGCTCATGAGCCTCAGCGTAGGGGCGAAGGACACGGTGGTGGTACGGGGAGCGATCCAGCACGACGGATTGTTGGATTGGACGCCGGTGATGTATCACAGTAACAGTTATCTCGACCTGGGGGTGAGCTGGGTGAGGGGTGACGGGTTACCGGTTACGGGTGAGGGGTTACCGGTTACGGGTTACGGGTTACGGGAATTACGGGCGGATACGCGGTTGGAGTTGACGCAATGGCCGATGCCGGGATATGAGAAGGATTTCGGTGGTCACGGTATAGGTCGGTTAAGTATCGCTGCTGCGTTCACCTGGGGTGAGATCACGGTGGGCGATGTGTACGGTCAGTTCGGTTCGGGTTTGATCTTGAACCTGTATGAAGACCGCGCGATGGGTATCGACGGTGCGCTGCGAGGAGGAAAGATCGAGTTGAATCCGTATAAGGGTATTCGTTTCAGGGCTTTGGGCGGTAAACAAAGAAGGTATTGGAGTTGTTACAAAGACCATGCCTGGGGTTGGAACTACGGTCGGGATGCGGCCTTGGGTGCAGACTTGGAGTTATCAATCGACCAATGGAGCGAACGAATGCGGGCAAAAGAGATGGGTCTGACGATCGGCGGCAGTTGGGTGAGCAAATACGAGGCGTTTGACACGATCTTGACGCAGATAGGCGGACAGAACTATATGTATAATCTTCCCCGTTGGGTTGGTGCCGGAGACATCCGGGCGCAGTTGCGGGTGAAAGGGTTTGAGTTGTTAGTCGAATATGCGCGAAAAGCGAATGACCCGTGTACGGAGAATGGTTTTGATTACCGCCCGGGTCAGGCATACTTGGCGAGTGCCGGTTACAGTCGAAAGGGTCTGTCGGTGCTGCTGCAAGCCAAATACACGGACAACATGTCTTTTCGTTCGGAGCGGCAACGGACAGGTATCGCCGGACGGTTGAATCACTTACCGGCGTTCACGCAGCAACATACCTACGCTTTGGCGGCGTTGTATCCGTATGCGACGAACTACAGCGATAAGGAGTTGGCGGTGCAAGGCGAGATCCGTTACACGGCACCGAGGAAGAGTAAGATGGGCGGAAAGTACGGCACGACGCTGACGTTAACGGGTAGTCATGTGCGGTTGGTAGGCAGCGAGACGAGAAAGGGCGAGGCGTACACGGACATCCATCTGGCGATGCATAAGCGGCTGAGTAAGAACTGGTGGCTGAACGCGATGGTAATGTACCAGGCGTATAACGAGTTGTTTGTGGAAGGTCACGGGGGCATGATGCGGTCGGGTATCGCGGTAGTGGACGCCCGGGTGCAGGTGAATCCCAACATCTCGATGCGAGGTGAGATCCAATACCTGTATTCGCCTCATCACGAAGGACAATGGTGCTTTGCGCTGTATGAGTTGAACCTGTACCAACACTGGTCCTTAAGCGGACAATGGATGTACAATATCGGTTACGCACCGGACGCGACGAATGCCCATTATTACACGGCAGGGCTGACGTTCACTTACGGAGCTCACCGCGCCAATATAGGCTATACGAAGACACGGGAAGGGTTTAACTGTTCCGGCGGTGTTTGCAGATATGTACCACAGATGAAAGGCGTATGCGTGAACTATTCGTTCACTTTTTAATGAAAAATGAAAAATGAAAAATGAAAAATTAAGAATTAAGATTGAAGAATTTTTTATACATAGTATTGGCGGCGCTGGGGTTAGCAGGCTGTGAGGTGATCGGGCCGGAGGATCAGTTGATTCCGGTGGAGGACGTGACGGGTGGACGGAAGCATGTGCTGATCGAGTTCACGGGTTTCCGATGCGTGAACTGTCCGACGGCGGCTGAGTTGGCGCAGGACCTGGAAGCGATGTACAAGGGTCGGTTAATCGTGGTATCACTCCACCCTGCTTCGAACCCGTTTACGCAAGGCAAATACGACTACACCTGTGCGGCAGCGGACAGTATATACCAATGGATGGGTGGCGATGCCTCGACCTCGTTCCCGGCAGGAAACGTGGACTGCAAGCCGTTCGAAGGAGAGTGGTTTAATGACATGAGTGCCTGGCCGACGATGGTGTATGAAGCGATGCAGGACAAGGAGGAAACGCAAAACGAGATGCCGTTGGAGACGGTATATTGGTTGATAGAAGACAGTGTACCGGGTGCACAAGCGATGCCGGACGGAACGGTGAACGTCCATTATTACCACCGGCATGTGCTGCGCGACGTGAAAGGGAGCATCTCCCAACTGGAGGAGAAAGCGGGTTATAACCCGGAGCAGTTATATATTTTGACGATTTATCAAAACCCACAAGACAAATCAATTTATCATGCATATGAAGAGAAATATCTGGATGTTTTTAGGACTGTTCTTGACGATTAATGCGCAGGCGCTGACCGTGAACATTGACGGCCAAGGAGCGGTTCCGTCAGAAGGGATGGAGTTGACGATCAACGAAGCGGAGGAAGACATCCTATCCGGCGAGATGACGATGAAGTTAGAAGGTACGTTAGTGTGCGAGAATGCGCTGACGGTGACGATTGAGCGTTCTGCTACGGAATTGGCGGATGAGTTCTGCTGCGCCGGTCAATGTAAAGCAGGGAACGAAGAGTTGGAAGAGACCCTGCATTTTACGCCTAACGGCGAGGCAACCTGGTTCATCCATTATACGCCCGAAGCAGGATCGAAAGAGACGATGACCTACACCTTCAGCGACGGTCAAGAGAGTCGGACGCTGACGGTGGTGTTTGATTATTCGACACAGGGAATACAGAATACAGACCACTGCGTTGACGGAGTACAGAAGGTGCTGCGTGGCGGGATCATTTATATTATTAAGGACAATAAAACATATACGATACTATGAATTTCAAATTTCAAGTTTCAAATTTCAAATTTCAAATTTTTGATTTCAAATTTTTGATTTTGGCTGCTTTGGCAGCTATGTGTTTCACGGGTTGTGAGCCGAATGAACCGGAACGACCGATCCTGGATTCGTATCCGAGGAAACATCTGATCGAAGAGTTCACGGGTCAGGACTGCGGTTATTGTCCGTATGGCATGGATTGTATTCATAGTTTCATGGAAAACGACTCGAACTTCATATTGATCCTGCACCATTACGGTTATAAGAAAGATCATTTCTCGGTAGCCGGTAGCAAGACGATTACGAATGCGCTTGGAGTGGACGGTGCGCCGAGTGTAGCCATTGATCGTGCGAAAGTCAATTACGGTAGCGGTAAAGGGGTGGTCTTCTATCCGGGTTATCTGGAAGGGACGAAGAAATCGCAGTTCGACACGGCGACCTATGCGTCTATCTTCATTACCAATGAGTATAAGGCAAGCAGCAGGAAGTTAACGATCAAGGTGTCGGGTGAGATCTCGGAACCGTGGGCGGAGGACTTGCACCTGACGGTGCTGGTCAAAGAGTCCGGTATGATCGATTACCAGGCGGACTACTATGAGACCAAAAACGGATGGAAGGAGTTCTGTCACGCCAATGCGGTGCGTGCTTTCTTAACCGATCCGAAAGGAGACGAGATGGACGTGAGAGAGCGTCGGTACAAAGAAAAATACACCATCGAGTTGGATGAAAGCTGGGTTCCGGAGAACTGTATGGTGGTAGCTTTCATCACGGAAGGTTTCCAACCGGTGGTGCAAGTGGAGCAAGCACCGGTGGTAGCCGGCACATCCGGTGGAGCGGATATCGAACACGGAGGAATAACAAAGAGATAAGGTATGGCAACTTTTACCCATCTGCATGTACACAGCCATTACTCGCTGCTGGACGGTTTGAGTAAGGTGGAGGAGATCGTGGACAAATGTATTGCTACGGGAATGAATTCCGTAGCGCTGACCGACCACGGGAACATGTACGGCATCAAGGATCTGCTGGATTACTGCAAGAAGAAAGAGGGGTTCAAACCCATTGTCGGCTCGGAGGTCTATTGTGCGCGTCGGGGACGGCATTCGATGAGAGACGACAAGGCCGTCAACGGGGAAGGTCGTACATACGTCATTGACCGTTCGGGATGGCACTTGATCTTACTGGCCAAGAACATGGTCGGCTACCATAACTTATGCCGCCTTGTGTCACACGGGTATATGTCCGACGCGTTCTATCACACGCCGCGTATTGATAAGGAGTTGTTGGAGAAATGGCACGAAGGGATTATTTGTTGCTCGGCTTGCTTAGGAGGAGAACTTCCACAGAAAGTTTTAGAGGGGTTACAGGTTACGGGTTACGGGTTACGGGTTGATGAAGCTATTGAGCAGGGTGTGTTTGCAGAGGCGGAAGAGACGGTAAAATGGTTCAAGAACCTGTTCGGGGACGATTACTACATCGAGATCCAGCGGCACGAGACGCAGAAACCCGGTGGAGACCAGGAAGTCTATGAACGGCAGAAACAGGTGAATCCGGTGCTGATTGCGTTAGCACGGAAGTATGCTGTCAAGATCATTGCCACCAATGACTCCCACTTCGTGAACGAAGAGGATGCGGAGGCGCATGACCGCCTGATCTGCTTGAGCACGAACCACTACGTGAACGATATCAACCGCATGCATTACACCAAGCAGGAGTGGTTGAAGACGCCGGAGGAGATGGAGGCCATCTTCAGCGATATACCGGAGGCCTTGGCGAACACGCAGGAGATCGTGGACAAAGTGGAAGTGTATGATATCGACCACGGACCGATCATGCCTAAGTTCGACATCCCTGCCAGTTTCGGTAAGGAAGAAGACTATCCGGACCGTTTGGCGTTTGAGAGTGCGTACCTGCGTCACCTGACGATGGAAGGTGCTTTGCAACGATACGGCAAGGAACGATTGGAGACGGATGAGGTGCTCAAAGAGCGGATTGAGTTTGAGTTGAACACCATCATCTCGATGGGTTTCCCGGGTTATTTCCTGATCGTGATGGATTTCATCCGTGCGGCGCGGGAAGAGTTGGATGTGTCGGTAGGACCGGGTCGTGGTAGTGCTGCCGGTAGTGTGGTAGCTTACTGTCTGAAGATCACGGACCTGGATCCGTTGACCTATGACTTGCTGTTTGAGCGTTTCCTCAATCCGGACCGTATCTCGTTACCCGATATCGATACGGACTTCGAGGATTGCGGTCGGGGCAAGGTGCTGGATTACGTAAGCCGTAAGTATGGAGAGACCCACGTGGCGCATATCGTGACATACGGAAAGATGGCGACGAAGAGTGCGCTGGCGGATGTAGGTAGAGTTCAACAGGTGCCGTTAGCGTTCGTCAATGAACTGAAAGGATATGTGCCGGATCGGGATTTTCCGGACAGCGTGATGAAACTGTTGCCGGAAGGAGCGAAGAAGCCGAAGGTGAACCTCAAGAACTGCTATAAGTACGTCGAGGAACTGAAAAGGGAGTACGAGCAGGGAGATCCCAACACACGGTCGATGCTCGAATACGCGGCACGACTGGAAGGTACGATTAGGCAAGTGGGTGTACACGCCTGCGGCGTGATCATCGGTGCCGATGACCTGACGAATTTTGCACCGCTGAGTTCGGTGGAAGACAAGAACAGCAAGAAACGGGTGCTGGTGACGGAATACGACGGACACGTGGTGGAGTCTGTGGGACTGATTAAGATGGACTTCTTGGGACTGATTACGCTGACGATCATCAAGGAGTGCTTGCGAAACATCAAGAAAGCGCACGGTATCGATATTGACATCGATCATATACCGATTGACGATGAGTTGACGTATAAGTTATTCCAGGAAGGCCGCACGGTAGCAGTGTTCCAGTTCGAATCAGCGGGTATGCAGAAATACCTGCGGGAGTTGAAACCCACCGTGATCGGTGACTTGATTGCGATGAATGCCTTGTACCGTCCGGGACCGATGGATTATATTCCGCAGTTCATCCGGCGCAAACAGGGCATCGAGCCGGTGAGTTACGATATCCCCGTCATGGAGAAATACCTCAAGGACACCTATGGTGTGACCGTCTATCAGGAGCAGGTGATGCTGCTCAGTCGTCTGTTAGCGAACTTCACACGCGGCGAGAGCGACAAGTTGCGTAAGGCGATGGGAAAGAAACAAATGGACGTGCTGGCATCGCTGCAGGATAAGTTCATGGAGGGAGGAAAGGCGAACGGACATGATCCGAAGGTGCTGAATAAGATTTGGGAGGACTGGAAGAAGTTTGCATCCTACGCCTTCAACAAATCGCATGCGGCTTGTTACTCGTGGGTGGCGTACCAGACGGGATACCTGAAAGCGCACTACCCTGCTGAGTTTATGGCAGCGAACCTTACCGTCCACAAGGACGATATCAAGGAGGTGACCAAGTTGATGGATGAGTGCCGGGTATTGGGACTGAGTGTGCTGGAGCCGGACGTGAACGAGTCGGAGTTGAGTTTTACGGTGAACAGCAAAGGCGATATCCGCTTTGGCCTGGGTGGCATCAAGGGTGTCGGTGAAGGTGCGGCAGAAGCGATCATCACCGAACGGGAGAAGAACGGTAAGTACACCGGTATCTTTGATTTCTTAGAGCGCGTCAACCTGCAGAGTTGTAACCGCAAGACGATTGAAAACCTGGCACAAGCGGGTGCTTTCGAATGCTTCGACGATATCTACCGAGAGCAGTTCTTCGGTCAGGACGAGAACGGTCAGTCGGGTCTGGATCTGCTGATGAGCTACGGAAACAAATGGCAGGCGGACAAGCAGAATAACTCGTTTTCGCTGTTCGGTGACCTGAACGATGCGATTGAGGTGAAGCATCCTGATCTGCCGCAAGTACCGCGTTGGGACACCATCGAGCGGTTGAATAAAGAGAAATACCTGATCGGTATATACTTGTCAGCGCACCCATTGGATGAGTTTGAGTTTGAGATTCGGGAGCTGTGTAACTGCACGGCGAATGAACTGACGCAGTTTGAGCGTTGGCGTAAACCCGAAGAGCGTACCGAAGCGGAGAAACGGATTCGGGTGGAGATCGCTGAGAACGGGGATGAACCGGAAGAGAAACCCATCATCCCGTCGGAGTTCATCGCCTCGCATAAGAACCAACCGTGTCTGCTTGGCGGTCTGATTACGAGTGCCGAACAACGGATCAGTCAGAAAGGAAATCCATACGGTAGATACGTCATTGAGGACTATACCGGCAGTTATGATTTTGCATTGTTCGGTCAGGCGTATAATAACTTCGGTCACCTGATGCTGAAGGACCTCTATGTGCTCGTGTCGGGTGTGATCCAGCAGAAAGGAACGGGTCAACCGTGGTACCGGGAGAAGAAAGACGAAGTGGCGGAGTTTGAGTTTGTGGTGCAGAACGTGGAGATGCTTAATGAGAGTCAAACCAAACGCACCGAGGGTATCAATATCCGCATGGATATCGAGGCCGTGACACCGGATCTGATTGATGAGCTGTTGGATAAGGTGAAAGAAAATCCGGGACAAGGACGGTTGCATGTGACGATTTTCAACAACCGGCAACAGGTGGCACTCACCAGTCGGTCAATGCCGATACGCGTGACACCGCGGTTCTATAAATGGCTCAGTCAGAAACGTCTCGAAGGTATACTCGACTTCAAAATTGTTGAAAAAAGTTGATGACTTATAGCGAAGCGATAGAATACCTGTATGCTTCGAGGCCACCGTTTCACATGGTAGGAGCCGCAGCGTACAAGCCGGGTCTGGAGAAGACCCTGCAGTTACTGGCGCAGGTAGGTAATCCGCATCGGACGTTCCAAGCGATCCATGTAGCCGGCACGAACGGAAAGGGTTCAACGAGTCATCTGATAGCCGCTGCCTTACAGGCATCGGGTCGCAAAGTGGGTCTGTTCACAAGTCCCCATTTAGTGAGTCTGACCGAACGGATACGAGTGAACGGTGCACCGATACCGGAAGAGACGGTGGCTGCTTTTGTGACGGAACACAAGGATTTCTTGGATGCCGTGCAGCCTTCGTTCTTCGAGACGATGACGATGTTGGGTTTCTGGTGGTTTGCGCACGAGGAAGTGGATATCGCCGTGGTGGAAGTGGGTTTAGGCGGTCGGTTAGACAGCACGAATGTGTTGACACCCATCCTATCCGTGATCACGAATATCGGTCTCGACCATACAGAGTTCTTAGGCAACACCCTGACGCAGATTGCCAAGGAGAAAGCCGGCATCATCAAACCGCATGTACCGGTGGTGATCGGGGAAAGTCATCCGCAGACGATGAATGTGTTTCTGAGTAAAGCGCAGGAATGCGATGCAGAAATCTATTTTGCCGACCAATGTGAGTACTTGCGGCTCACGCGACTGCAAGTGGCACCGGAATGCGAACTGAAGGGTAACTATCAGGAGCATAACCTGCAGACGGCGTTTGTGGCACTAAGGGCACTGACCAATATCCAATGTCCAATATCCAATAAATCCATTTCATATGGATTTGCACATGTATGCACGATGACAGGTCTGCGCGGTAGATGGGAGACCTTGTCAAAGCGACCGTTGGTGCTCTGTGACACAGGTCATAACAGTCACGGTATTCAGTACGTAGCGCGGCAGCTGAAGGAGTTGCCGAATCCGAACATCTGGATCGTCTTCGGTATGGTGAATGACAAGGACACGGATGTCGTGATGCGTCTGTTGCCGAAGGAGGCAAAGTATCATTATATCTTCACGAGGCCCGATACCCAACGGGCACGTACAGCGGAGGAGATGCTGGCACTGTGGGGTAAGGAAGGTTTGGCGATGGAAAATCCGGAAGAAGCCATCCGTTATGCGGAGCAGCACGCTTCGGAAGAGGATGCGATTTTTATCGGAGGATCTAATTATTTAGTAGGGTATGCGTTATCACGTTATTCACATTGAAACTCATTTTGCCGAGGAATGGCAAGAAGCGGTTTTTAATCAGCAGATCAGCGATTTAGGAGTGGACACCATCGACGGGCAGGATTATTATATTCCATCCGATATTCTTGAAGTCCAAATCTCCAATATCCAATCTCAAATATCCAATACTCCGGGTGCCACCCTTCTGGGTATCGATGCTTGTCCGGATGAGAACTGGAATGCAACTTGGGAAGCGGAACATCCGGTAATGGAGTTACCTTTAGGTATCACGATTGTGCCCCATTGTGCCTTCGGTGCCGGACATCATGAGACGACGTCAATGATGATTGAGAACCTGATGCAAGCGGATTTGAAGAACAAGACGGTGCTCGACCATGGTACCGGAACAGGTGTATTGGCGATCTTTGCCAAACGGTTAGGAGCCAATCAGGTAATAGCCGTTGACATTGATGAGAGGAGTGTGGAGAATGCGAAAGAAAATGCGGCTCTCAATAACGAAGAAATTGAGGTGCTTTTAGGTGATACCGTTCCGGAAGGTACCTACGATCTTATCCTCGCTAACATACACCGAAATATTCTTTTGGCGAATATGACCGCTTATGTAACCCACCTCAACGAAAACGGTGAGCTATGGCTCAGCGGATTTTACGAGTCCGACGTACCGATCTTACAAGCCGCAGCAGAGAAAGAAGGTCTCACCCTCATTGACGTCCTTGCGAACGGCGAATGGCGGTGGATGAGATGTCAAAAAGCGGCGCGTCCTTGAGATAAACCAAAGAAAGAAAATCTTCAATCTTCAATCTACAATCTTCAATCTTCGAACTTCCTTTTCTCGGATACACGAAAACGCGGAAGTTCGACGCTATATAGTCATATTCCCGCCATTGGTCAAAGATGGCTAAATTATCTTCACCAATCACCAAGGTAAACTCATGTTGCGGATACGCTTTCTGCAGTTCCCGTAAGGTATTAGCGGTATAAGAGGGTCGCGGTAGATGAAACTCAAAATCGGAGGCTTTGATCTGCGGGATGTCCTTGACCGCTTCGCTTACAGCCGCCAAGCGTTCTTCTTCAGGAGCCAGTATTCCGGTCGGTTTGAGCGGGTTATTGGGAGTGACCAATAACCACAACTCATCCAAGTCGGTGTGTTCGATCACCCACTTCGCCAATCCCACATGCCCGAAATGGACAGGATTGAAACTACCGCCGTAAATCCCTATTCTCATCGATAATAGCGTCTAATTGTTCGAAAGCATGATTGAGGTCATCGTTGATGACGACACGGTCAAAGAACGGCTTGTCAGCCAATTCGATCTCCGCCTTTGCCAGCCGTTTCTCGATCATCTCCGGACTTGTATCACCCCGACCTTCCAACCTACGCCGTAACTCCTCAATAGACGGCGGACAGATGAAGATAGAAGTAGCTTTGTCGCCTAAGATGCGTTTGAGGTTCAAACCTCCCTTCACATCCACGTCAAAAAGCACTTGTCTTCCTGCCGCTTCGATACGGTCGATCTCTTCTTTGAGTGTCCCGTAATAAAGACCTTCATAAACCTGTTCATACTCAATGAAGTCATTGTGCTCGATGCGTTTTTGGAACTCCTCCACCGTGATGAAGTAATACTCACGTCCATGCACTTCCTGGCCACGTGGCGGACGGGTGGTACAGGAGACCGAGAGTTCAAAGAGATTCGGATATTTGGTCAACAGATGTTTGACCATAGTCGATTTACCGCTACCGCTGGGAGCGCAGAATATATAAATCATAACAGTTTAACGGTTTAACAGTTTAACGCTTACAGCACGTTCAGTACTTGCTCTTTTATTTGTTCGAGGATATCTTTCATCTTCACCACGATGATCTGCATCTCCGATTGGTTGGATTTGGAGCCTAAGGTGTTGATCTCCCGTCCCATCTCCTGGGCGATGAAACCAAGTTGTTTACCTTCGCCTTTCGTCCTTTCGCCATTCGCCATTACTTCCCGGAAGTATTTGATGTGGTTCGTCAGCCGCACTTTTTCTTCCGTAATATCGAGTTTCTCAAGATAATAGATCATCTCCTGTTCCAGGCGGTTTCGATCGATCTGCGCCTGGGTGGATTCACTGAGTTGTGCCAAGTTCGCTTCCAACCGCTCTTTGATCTTCGCTACCCTACCCTTCTCAAACGGTTCTACCTGCGCCAGCAGATCGGCGATACCGTCCAATTTCTCATTGAACATCGCCTGCAGTGCCGCACCTTCCTGGGTACGGAACGCGATGAACGCATCGATGGCTTCATTGAGTAGCGCCTGCACGTCCTTCCATTCATCATCGGTCAGATCCGAAGTGTCTTCCTGCTGCTTGAGCACATCGGGAAAACGCAGAATAGAAGCCATCACTTCCGCCGGAACGTCACCGAACTGTTCCTTATACTGCCGTGCATATTCTTTGGCAGCAGACCAGTTGATGGGCGTTACTTCATTCTTTAATTCATTCGCGCCTTCATTCGTTATAAACAGATCCACTTTTCCTCTCTCCAAACGTTGTGCGACGATGGTTCGAAGATCCAGTTCATGCGCACGAATCTGCGGTGCCAGACGCACGGACAGATCCATGGATTTGGAGTTCAACGAACGAATCTCGCAGATGAGTTTGTTTCCTCTTAATTGGCTTTCGGATTTGCCATAACCGGTCATCGATAAAATCATTTCCCTATACAAAATTTACTGAATATATTCGCTAATACTTCCTGGTTGGTGATCTGTCCCGTCACCTCTCCCAAGGCAGAGAGGCAATCCTGCAGATCGAGTGACAGCAGTTCACCGGAAAGGCCGTCTTTCAATCCCTGTTGCACCCGTTCGATCGCTTCATGGGCACGGGAGATCGCTTCATAATGCCGGGCGTTACTGAGCATAACAGCAGAAGTCTGCATGGACTGTTTCGCCACACGTACCAATTCCTGCTTCAATGGCTCTATATCATTATTCTTGGCAGAGATCCGTAACCCTTCACCCGTCACCCCAAGATCTGCCTTATTGAGCACGTTAATAATCGTTCCCGAATGTCCAATATCCAATGTCCAATGTCCATTGTCGCTCAGATAAATGACGATCTGTGCTTTCTCTGCCGCTTGACGGGAACGCTCGATACCCATATTCTCGATGGTATCATTGGTTTCTCTGAGACCGGCGGTGTCGATGAGGCGGAATAGGATTCCGTCTAAAATGAGTGTATCTTCGATCGTGTCGCGTGTGGTACCTTGTATATCACTGACAATGGCCCGTTGTTCACCTAACAGCGCATTGAGCAAGGTCGATTTGCCTACATTCGGTGCACCGATGATAGCGACAGGAATACCGTGCCGGATCGCATTACCGGTTCGGAAAGAAGCCAACAAAGCCGCTAACTTGTTTTCTATCTCGTTGGCCAACGCGTTCAGTTCAGAACGGTCCGCAAACTCCAGTTCCTCATGATCGGCAAAATCGAGTTCCAGTTCAATAAGCGAAGTAAAATGCAGCAGTCGATCCCGCAAGACACCCAACTCATTGGACACGGCACCACGCAGTTGACTGAGTGCCAGGTCTTTCTCCGCCTTACTCTGCGCAGCGATGAGGTCTGCCACTGCTTCCGCCTGCGTCAGATCCATCTTACCGTTCAAGAACGCCCGGCGGGTGAACTCACCCGGTTCTGCGGCTTTGCAACCGGCATCAATGAGCCAACGCAGCAGTTCCTGCTGAATGAACAGACTACCGTGACAAGCGATCTCGACGGTGTCCTCTCCGGTAAAGGAATGCGGTGCCTTAAACACAGAACAGAGCACTTCGTCCAGCACCTCGTCTGCACGTTGGATACGACCGAAATGCACAGTATTGGGTGCAGCTTCCGCTAATTGTTTTCGCCCCACAAAGATACGATCGACGATCTCGATCGCCTGTTCGCCGGACACACGGATGACCGCTATTCCGCCGGCACCGTAAGGAGTGGATATTGCACAAATCGTTGACATATTCTATTTACTATTTACCTACAATGACACTTGCGTGCACTGCGACT
>Ga0256404_1005835_pt1 | contig 21156 bp, 15 predicted proteins | sample RumenRJG_01DNA_FD_185990 | JGI IMG/M metagenome (GOLD analysis project Ga0256404, IMG submission 185990) | Bovine rumen microbial communities from Lethbridge, Alberta, Canada - RJG_01 | ecosystem: Host-associated > Mammals > Digestive system > Stomach > Rumen | place: Canada: Alberta | collected...
CCATTTCCCCAGGGGTCACGGCTGCCGAACCGGCTTTTCCAGCCGGCAGAGTAAAAATCATCGCGCAGGCCAGCAATACTGCCGATGCTGCACGCCAGTGTTTATTTTTCATAACTGCTCTCCTTTGCAAAGCCCTTTCTGTCTGGTATATTTCCTGCATGTTTCCCGCTTTTTTTCCATTTTAAGAGCGGCGGCGGTTTGCCCGCATACAAACTAAAATATTTCATGGATATCCGATCCGCCTCCCGGAATCAATGTAAAACAGCTCTTCCGGGGTCTCCGGGAGCCTGTAAATCCTGCAGCGGACGTAAGCACAAAGGCAGCAGGTCCCCATGTGGCAATTGGTACTTGCCCGCGCAGCCGTCCGATGACCGCAGCTTTTGTGAACACATCAGAAATAAAAGAAATCTTGAATTGCAAAAAGAAATGGAAGCCGTCAGAAGAACGGCTATCGGTCAATCGTGATGTGTATTAGCAATGTAATTAATTTATATTCAATATGTAATTATATTAACGCATACTTCCGGCAGAATCAAGAACAGCCGGCTCTGAAAATTTACTGAATTTTCAGAAATGCCGGCTGTTTTATTAGCGGTTACTGCTGAATTGTAAAAGGTCACAACTTTGGAAGTTTCTGATACTTTTCCATCGGGCGTCCTGTATGGTAGGATCTGTTTCCAATCTGACTGAAAAATTCATCCCGGGCACGCTCATCCTCCGGGTTCCGGAGGGCCTTCTCCTCATAGATCGTCATCTTCTTGAAGAAGCGCACACCGCGGTCAAACCTTTTCCGGAAGCGGTCATATTGTTCTTTTGACATACCATAAAGATTGCGGTTGATAAACAAAGGAGCCAGATAAACATAACCGCGGATTTTCTCTTCGAGGCGGGTGAACACCCACTCCTTAAACCCGGTCTCATCCATCAAAAGCGAGCTGATGACGCGGTACTCATACAGCATTCCGTACATTCTTCGTTCGCTGAGCGAATGGGAGGCGTCCGGATAAACCGCAGCGAAAGCCTCGGAAAGCATATGTGCAATGATGTGCTTTTCCCTGCTGCTCAGATTGAACAGGCCCATCTGGTGCGTATCCCTAATATCCTTGCACAGAACATAACGCGCGGTATAAGCGTCGATCGCAGCCTCAAAGCGAAAATGCTTCCCCAGCTGTCTTTTTTCGCAGGAGTCTTCCGTTTCCCTGAAAATCAGCGGATGCGCACTTGAATCGAGGGCATAATGCCCCAGAAAACCGGAAAAGTAAGCGATCGCCGTTTTCCTGTCATCTCCGCGGTACTGCTCTGTTTCACGATAAAGTGCCTGAAGAAAAGCCCCGCATCTGTATTTATGAAGAGTTCTTCCAATGGTCATTCCCGGGCGGAAGGCTTCCGCCATAGAATAAAAATAAACATCCGGTCCGGCCAGACCCATTCCGTAAGCCCCTTTATGAGCACTGATACTTTCTCTGACTGCTCCGTCTTTCATGTCGTTAAAGTTTACGACACCGCAGGCATAGTGAGTTAAAAAAGCCGGCATTCTTTCCTCCCTGTCTACCCGTTCATTTATCTGTATTACCGGCCTTGCCTGCTGTCCGTATCCTCAAAAACCGTTCGGATACTGTCATAGTGGAGAAAAACTCCCCCGGCAGCCAGCTGCCGGATTTCGTCAAGAGAAGCGGCTTTCCAGTCAATGCTCTCATCTGCCTGAAGCACAATATCCTCCGGCCCGAAATCCATGTCAAACCGATACACATCGACAAAATAATTATCGCCCTTTCCGGGGTTCTCCCGATGATAACTATACGATAAGTGCCCGGGTACCCGGCTAACGTCCAGCGACGTTTCTTCACGGATTTCCCTGATGACTGCCTCGCCGGAAGTTTCCCCGGCCCGCACGCCGCCGCCCGGCACTTCCCACCACAGCGGAGCCCACGCTTTTGTTCCGATCCGGCGTGTGATCAGGAAGCGGCCGTCCGGGCGCCGGATGACTCCCAGAACAGAAAGATGGTACTCTCCATCCTTCAAAATCCAGTCGTTCCGCTTCATGGTTCTTCCGGTTTTATGTCTGTCCTTATCGTAAATATCCCAGTATTCCATGGCTGTTCATTTTTCCTGTAATTTTCTTTTTGTCTGTGTCCTGCCCTGCCCTGCACTCTTTTTCGCGGCGGAGGCCGGCCCGGATTTTCTGGCAGCCGGCTTTACTCTCTTCCCTGCGGGTGCGGCAGTCTTTTCACTCTCCGCCGCAGCCGGCTTCACACTTTTTTTCGCCGGTGCCGGCTTTTCACTCTCCGCCGTGGCCGGCTTCACACTTTCTTCCGCCGGTGCCGGCTTTTCACTCTCCGCCGTGGTCGTTTTGTTTACTGGCTGCGCAGCGATCGGCTTGTCTCTTTCTTCTTCCGCTTCCCGGTACTTTTGCTCCAGTTCTTCCTTCAGAGAAGTCCTGGGTTTTGCTGCCTTTTCCGTCAGGCCGGCTCTTGCCTTTTCACGGGCTGCCTTTATTTTCTCTGTTTTGTCTTTTTCAGCCTTTGCCCGGATATTCGCAGAGACTCTGGCCTCCACCGGTGTGCAGGTAAAAATGCAGATGCCCATCGGCGGAACAGTGATCCGGATGGAATTCTCCCGCGCATCGCACTCATCAACACGGCTGGACTTCATGCGTGCGTTCACATGACCGGCTCCGCCGAAGGCAATATTATCACTGTTGAAGATTTCCTTATATTTACCATGGAACGGAACACCAATCTTGCGATCCTCGTAAACCAGTGAAGAGAAATTGCACACAATCAGCAGATTCTCCTCCGGTTTTTCCGTCTTGCGGAGGAAAACAAGAATATTTTCATTTGCGGAAATATTATTGATCCATTCAAATCCGTCCGCGGCATAATCCTGGCGGTAGAGAGCCGGACAGCTGTTATAAACTTTTAATAGTTCGCAGAACATATCCTGTGTCTGCCTGTGGCTTTCCTCCTTCAGTTCCGCCCAGTCTACGCTCTCCGTTCCGTTCCACTCCGCAGACTGGCCGAAATCCTGCCCCATGAAAATCAGCTTTTTGCCCGGATGGACCATCAGGTATCCGAGAGCCACCCTCAGATTTGCAAATTTCTTTTCCTGATTTCCAGGGAATTTGGTTATCAAAGATCCCTTGCCATGGTCAACGGCACGATGCGGGAACGGAAGTATAAAATTCTCGCTGTAATTGTAGATCATACTGAAAATCAGATCACCGTGATGATATCCGCGGAAGATAGGATCCAGCTGCATATAGCTGAGGAAATCACTCTCCCAGCCATTGTTCCACTTATAATCAAAACCGAGTCCGTCCTTCGAAACCGGAGCCGTTACCTTCGGGTAAGCCGTATGTTCCTCTGCGATCAGCATCGCGTTGCCGCACTGTTCCTTAAATACGGTATTCAGCTTTTTCAGGAAGTCAATCGCATCCAGATTTTCATTTCCGCCGTAGATATTGGCTACCCACTCACCTTCATTTTTGCCGTAATCCAGATACAGCATCGATTCAACGGCGTCCATGCGGATTCCGTCGGCATGATATTCCTTCGCCCAGAATAAAGCACTGGCAATAAGGAAATTTCTGACTTCCGGCCTTCCGTAATTGTACAGCAGAGTACCCCAGCGCGGATGCGTTCCCTGGCGCGGATCCTTGTGTTCATACAGGCAGGTGCCGTCAAATCCGCACAGTCCGTGCACATCCTTCGGAAAATCTTCCGGAACCCAGTCCAGAATAACGCCGATGTTATGCGTATGCATGTAATTCATGAAGAACATGAAATCCTTCGGATTGCCATAGCGGGAGGTCGGGGCAAAATACCCGGTGGTCTGATATCCCCACGATTCATCCTGCGGATGCTCCATGATCGGCATCAGTTCCACATGCGTATACCCCATCTTCTTAACATACTCTGCAAGAAGCGGCGCCATCTCCCGGTAATTGTAAAACTCACGTCCATCCTCCGGCTTCTTCCAGGTTCCGAGATGAACTTCATAGATGGCCATCGGTTCCTGTTTCAGATCGGCAGCCTCACGGGTGGATATCCATTTTTCATCGGTCCAGTTGAAGCCGTCCAGATCGGTTACGATGGAGGCGGTATGCGGGCGCAGCTCTGCCTCGTTCGCATAGGGATCGGCTTTCAGGAAAGTCAGTCCGCTCTTCGCCTTGATTTCATATTTATAAATTGTTCCTTCGCCCAGATCCGGCATGAAGATTTCAAAAATTCCGGAATCCCAGAGACGACGCATCGGATTGCGGCGGCCATCCCACAGATTGAAGTCGCCTACCAGGCTGACGCGCACCGCGTTTGGCGCCCAGACCGCAAAATAAGTTCCCTTTACTCCGTTTACGGTCATCGTATGTGATCCGAGCATTTTGTACGCTTCATAATCCGTTCCGGAGTTGAATTTCTTTGTTTTCTCTTCGGTTATCTGAGGTTTGAAATTGTAGGGATCCTGCAGTTCCTCTATGGTTCCGTTGTCAAACAAAACAGAAAAACGATAATCCGGGATCTTATTCCCCGGTACAAGAACGGCGAAAAAACCGGTCTCATCCTCCTTTTCCATAGGATACTTCTGCCCGGTTCCACTGATAAACACATCCATAGAAACCGCCGTGGGGATGAATGCCTGTATCAAAACTCCTTCTTCGGTGACATGCGCCCCCAGGAAATCATGAGGATTGTCCTCATCGGAATAGACCAGTCCCTCTATCTTGCCCCAATCCATCATATCGTACAGTTTTTCGTTCATTGCTTTACCCCCGTCTAACCTTTTCCCGATAATAAATATGAAAGCAGGCGGATCATGCGTGAAATCTGCGCTGTCCGGCACTGTATGTTTTATTTTATCATCCGCAGGATTAAAGTTCAACAAAAGCGTGTATGAAAAGGCCGCTGCGAAGCTTGGGCTCAAACCAGGTCGATTTCGGCGGCATTAGTTTCCCCGCATCCGCTACGGAAAAAAGTTCGCGGATGGAGGTAGGATACATGGCAAAAGCCAGAACGCAGTCCGTGCGGCATCGTCTTTCCAGCTCCTGTGGTCCCCGGATTCCTCCGACAAAATCAATTCGCGGGTCTGTCCGCGGATCTCCGATTCCAAGGATCGGTGTCAGGACCTCCCGCTGGAGAATGGAGACATCGAGCCCCTCAACCGGGTCTGTACTGGTATATTCCGGCCGGAACCGGATCCGGTACCACCGATGATTCAGATACATGCCGCAGACATTTTTATGATCCGGGCACACCCTTCCGTTCTCCGGCGTCACAACACATTTTTCCTGCAGTTTTTGGAGAAATTCCTTTTCGGACAGTCCGTTCAGTGTTTTAATGACACGGTTATAATCCATGATCATTAATTCTTCATCCGGGAAAAGAACCGCCAGCAGATAGTTGAACTCCTCCTGGCCTGTGTATCCCGGATTTTCTTCTCTTTTTTTCAGAGCTACCTTCACGGCGGAAGCCGCCCGGTGATGCCCGTCCGCAATGTACACATGCGAAATGCCGGCGAAAGCATTCCGGATCGTCTGAATATCCTCCGGGTCGCGAATGCACCAGCCCCGGTGCCCTATTCCGTCATCTGCCCTGAAATGAAAAACCGGCATCTCCTTTTTTACTTTTTCAGTAATCGCGGCAATGTCCTCGTTTTTCCGATATGCCAGAAAAATCGGGCCGGTCTGGGCTTCACAGGCGCTGATATGCCGTATCCGGTCCATCTCCTTTTCCGGCTTCGTGTTCTCATGCCGGCAGATCACGCCGCTGATATAATCATCAACGGAAGCCACCGCCGTAATCCCGGTCTGCGTGCGGCCATTCATCTCCAGCTCATAAATATAAAAAACGGGCGCCGGATCCTGGACAAACGTTCCGTCTTCAATCTGCCCCCAGAGCATATCATGCGCTTTCTGATAAACCTCCGGCGCATACATGTCATAATCTTCCGGGAACTGAGTCTCCGGACGGTCAATATTTAAAAACAGCAGCGGTTTTCCCGCCACTGCTGCGCGTGCTTCCTCACGATGATATACGTCATACGGGAGCGCCGCTACTTTGCTCCAAAGCTCATCCGCCGGATGAATACATCTGAATGGTCTGATATCTGCCATGGCCGTCTCCTTTTCGATCATGAAGCTGTTAAAACAAAACACCGGGCGCTGCGCCAGGTGCTTTGTTCCGAAGGATCCTTATTTGATAATTCTTACGCGAAATACGCCTTCAATCGCGGAAAGCTTTGCATACTCATCGTCCGATACCGGCTTGTCCAGATCGAACATGGTGTAAGCATAATCGCCGCGGGATGTATTGCTCATATTCATAATGTTCGCGTTCTCGAAAACATCCGTAAAGCGCGCGATCATCTGTCTTACATTTTTGTGAAGAATAGCGACACGGCCGGAGGATTCGCAGGTTCCCATGCTGCAGCCCGGATAATTGACAGAATTGCGGATATTCCCGTTTTCCACGTAATCCCGCAGAATATTCACCGCCATCTTCGCACAGTTATCTTCTGATTCTGCCGTGGACGCCCCCAGATGCGGTGTCAGGATAACGCCCGGATGTCCGACTGTCGTTGCATTCGGGAAATCGGATACATAGCGGCGAAGCTTTCCTTCCTCCAGAGCCTTCAGTACGGCCTCCTCATCCACCAGAACGTCACGCGCATAATTGATGAGCACCGTATCCGGCTGCATCATCGCAACCGCCTCCGCATTGATCATGCCTCTGGTCGAATCGATGGCCGGCACATGGATGGTAATATAGTTGCAGTATTTATAAATATCATGAACATCATTAACATGCGTTACCGAGCGGGACAGGTTCCAGGCTGCATCCACGGAAATGTACGGATCGTAGCCATACACATCCATCCCCATATGAACAGCGGCGTTGGCAACGAGCTGGCCGATGGCCCCCAGTCCGATGACGCCGAGCTTCTTTCCGGAAAGCTCCGTACCGGCAAATTTCTTTTTCTGTTTCTCGGTATCCTTTGCTACCGTTTCGCTTCCTGTCTGACTTTTTACCCATTCAATTCCGCCCACCACATCGCGGGCTGCCAGCAGCATGCCGGCAAAAACAAGTTCCTTCACTCCGTTCGCATTGGCGCCCGGTGTGTTGAATACGACAACGCCCTTCTTCGCGAAAGCATCCAGCGGGATATTGTTGACGCCGGCGCCGGCGCGGGCCACCGCATACACCTGGTCCGGAAGTTCCATATCATGCATATTGGCGGAGCGGACAAGGACAATATCCGCATCCTCCATCTTGTCCGTCAGGCCATATTTGCTGCCGAAGCGGCTGGTCCCTACTTTGGAAATGGGATTCAGCTCCACATATTTGATCATAACTGTAAACACTCCTTTTTGTCAGCTGTTTGCCTTTTCAAAATCTTCCATGAAGGTTACCAGTTTCTCAACGCCCGCATACGGCATGGCATTGTAAAGGCTGGCTCTCATACCGCCGACGGTTCTGTGACCTTTCAGGTTCACAAGTCCGTTTTCGGCCGCCTCGGCTACAAATTTCGCATCCATATCCTTATCGCCCGTTACAAACGGTACATTCATGAGGGAGCGGTCCTCCCTGCGGACTGTGCCCTTAAACAGTCTGCTGCTGTCCAGGTAATCATACATAAGAGCTGCCTTCTTTTCATTTTTTTTATGCATGGCCTCCAGGCCTCCCTGCGCCTTCAGCCACCTGAATACAAGCCCGCAGATATAAATGCACCAGCAGTTCGGAGTGTTGTAAAGGCTTCCCTTATCTGCCTGTGTCTTGTACTTCATCAGCGTCGGAGTTCCCGGAAGTACATCCCCGGTCACCAGATCATCCCGGACAACGGTGATCACCATGCCGGCGGGACCGACATTCTTCTGAACCCCGCCAAAGAACAGACCGTATTTTTCCACATCGATCGGTTCCGACAGGAAATCGGAAGATACATCCGCTACAAGCAGTTTTCCCTTCGTATCCGGCAATTTCTTAAACTGCGTTCCGTAAATCGTATTGTTATGGCAGATATACACGTAATCGGCATCTTCATCAACCGGAAGGTCCGAGCAGTCCGGAATATAGGTATAGTTCCTGTCTTCAGAGGAAGCAATCTTATTTGCCTTTCCGTAGATGGCTGCCTCCTGGCAGGCCTTGTTCGCCCAGTTTCCTGTAATGATATAATCGGCCACCCGATTCTTCATCAGGTTCATCGGAATCTGCGCAAACTGCAGCGTTCCGCCTCCCTGAAGGAATAAAACCTTATAATTATCCGGCACACCGACCAGTTCACGGAAATCCTTTTCAGCTTCCCTGATGATCTCATCGAAGACCCCGGAACGATGGCTCATCTCCATAACGGACTGGCCGCAGCCATGATAGTCCATCATTTCTTTCTGGGCAGTCCTCAGGACTTCCTCAGGCATTATGGCAGGCCCTGCCGAAAAATTGTATACTCTGCTCATTCTGATTTTCTCCTTTTTCCTATGTCCCGCGGCTTTTTCATGTTCCCGCGGGGAACATGAATGATGTTTTTATTTTGTCTCCTTTGCCTTCAGATCATCTTCATCAAAAGTATCCGCAATGGCAGCTCCTGCCGGAACCATGGGGAATACCTTATCATCCGGATCAATGACACAGTCAAGAACGAACGGTCCGTCTGACGCAGCAGCTTCCCGGAAGGCAGCTGCGAAGTCCTCCTTCTTTGTGACACGCTTCCCGCGAGCACCGAGCGCTTCCGCCACCTTCACGTAATCTACCTGATCCTCCAGCACCGTTGCGGAATAACGCTTTCCGTAAAACAACGTCTGCCACTGACGAACCATGCCAAGTACGGAATTGTTGAGAATAACTTCGACGAACGGCACATGATACCGGGCCGCTGTCGCCAGCTCGTTCATGTTCATGCGGAAGCATCCGTCGCCGGCAATATTGACGACCGTTTTCTCCGGGCGCCCGATTTTTGCGCCGATGGAGGCCCCCAGACCATAGCCCATGGTTCCAAGCCCGCCGGAGGTAAGCAGCTGATGCGGCTCCTTATATTTATAATACTGGGCTGCCCACATTTGATTCTGTCCGACTTCGGTGACAACAATGGCATCCCCGTTTGTTTCTTTATAAATTTCTTCGATAATACCCGGACCGGAAAGAGCCTCATGATTGTACTTCAGCGGGAACCTTTCCTTCAGTTCCATCATATGATCCATCCACTCTTTGTGGTTCTGCCGGCTGAGTTTCTTATTCAGACGTTCCAGCACAACACGCGCATCGCCGACGATCTGCAGATCCACCGGAACATTTTTATTAATCTCAGCAGCATCGACATCAATCTGGATAATCTTCGCCTTCTGCGCAAATCTTTTTGCGTTTCCGGTGACGCGGTCGCTGAAGCGCGCGCCGATAACAATCAGCAGATCGCAGGCGGATACGCCGAGATTGGAAACCTTTGTCCCATGCATGCCAATCATCCCGGTGTAACGGTCGTCGCGCCCGTCAAACGCGCCCTTGCCCATCAGTGTGTCCGCCACCGGAGCGTCTGTTTTTTCGGCAAACTCCTTCAGTTCCTTCTGCGCGTTTGCAATGACGGCTCCGCCGCCGGCCAGAATGTACGGCTTGTGGTATTTCTCAATCAGTCGGACGGCAGCGTCAATATCCTCCGCATGGATTTCGCTGTCGAAAGGTTCGATTTTATCAGGTTCCTGCGGTTTGAATTCGGTGACATCGGCTGTGGCGTTCTTCGTCAGATCAATGAGTACCGGACCCGGACGGCCTTCCTGGGCAATCCGGAAGGCACTGCGAACCGTATCTGCCATCTCCTCCACACTGCGGACAATGAAATTATGTTTTGTGATGGGCATCGTAATGCCGCGGATGTCTACTTCCTGAAAACTGTCGCGCCCAAGAAGGTTTGTGCCCACATTTCCGGTAATGGCAATCAGCGGAACCGAATCCATATAGGCAGTTGCAATTCCGGTAACAAGATTGGTTGCTCCGGGGCCGGAGGTAGATATGCATACACCAACCCTGCCGGTGGCGCGGGCATAGCCGTCCGCCGCATGGCTGGCTCCCTGCTCGTGGCTGGTAAGAATATGCGTAATCTTATCCCTGTGTTTGTAAAGTTCATCGTACACATTCAGGATTGCGCCGCCCGGATAGCCGAAAACAGTGTCCACACCCTGCTCCAGCAAACATTCAATTAAAATCTGAGAGCCATTTAACTTCATATTCCTGACTTCCTTCTCTGATAACCTTTTTATTATACCTTTTATTGAAGCATCTGCTTCCGACATAAGCGAAGTCTGTGCAGCTGCTTTAGAGTACATTGAAACACCACACAGACTGCGCTGTCAACATCCATTCACTACTTTTATTCGGATGCACCCGGGATTTCCAGAACGGCGCCGCGGTTGCCGGAAGTAACCAGCGCCGCATATCTTGCCAGATAGCCGGTCGTGATCTTCGGTTTTCTCGGCTTCCAGGCTGCCTTTCTTCTGGCCAGCTCTTCATCGCTGACTTTCAGCTCCAGCTTTTCATTCGGAATATCAATGTGGATCGTATCGCCTTCCTGAACCAGCGCAATCGGACCGCCGACAGCTGCTTCCGGAGATACATGACCGATCGCTGCCCCGCGGGATGCACCGCTGAAACGTCCGTCCGTGATCAGCGCTACCGTGCTGCCAAGTCCCATGCCGATGATGGCGGACGTCGGGTTCAGCATTTCTCTCATGCCCGGACCGCCCTTCGGTCCTTCATAGCGGATGACCACAACATCGCCGGGATGAATCTGTCCGCCAAGGATAGCATGAATGGCATCTTCCTCACAGTCAAATACGCGGGCCGGCCCGTCATGAACCATCATTTCCGGAGCGACGGCTGAACGTTTTACAATTCCGGAATCCGGAGCGAGATTTCCTTTCAAAGCGGCCAGGCCTCCGGTTTCGGAGTACGGATGGTCGATCGGCCGGATAACTTCCGGATTCTTGTTGACGCAGTCCTTAATGTTTTCACCTACGGTTGTTCCGTAAACCGTCAGGCAGTCAGGATTCAGAAGATTTTTCCGTGAAAGCTCATTCATAACCGCATAGACGCCGCCGGCCTCGTTGAGATCTTCAATGTAGGTCGGACCTGCCGGTGCCAGATGGCACAGGTTCGGCGTGCGCCCGCTGATCTCGTTTGCCAGGTCGGTGGACAGCTCGAAGCCGCACTCATGGGCAATGGCCGGCAGATGCAGCATGGTGTTGGTTGAGCAGCCAAGGGCCATATCCACCGTCAGGGCATTCAGGAATGCTTCTTTGGTAAGGATATCGCGCGGACGGATGTTCTTTTTCAGGCAGTCCATTACGCGATATCCGGCCTGCTTTGCAAGCCTCAGTCTCGCGGAGTAAACCGCCGGGATCGTGCCGTTGCCCTTCAGTCCGAGTCCGAGAACCTCGGTGATACAGTTCATGGAGTTGGCTGTGTACATACCGGAGCAGCTGCCGCAGGTCGGGCATACCTTTTCCTCATATTCCACCAGTTCTTCATCGCTCATCTTTCCGGCGGTATGTTCACCGACAGCCTCGAACATGGATGAAAGGCTCCTCTTGCGTCCATGCAGATGTCCGGCCAGCATCGGACCGCCGCTGACAAATACGGTCGGCACATTGATACGTGCTGCCGCCATCAGAAGTCCCGGAACGTTTTTATCGCAGTTCGGAATCATAACCAGCGCATCAAACTGATGCGCCTTCGCCATGCATTCGGTGGAATCGGCAATCAGATCGCGTGTAACCAGGGAATACTTCATTCCCTCATGTCCCATGGCAATTCCGTCGCACACAGCGATGGCCGGAAATACGACCGGAACACCGCCGGCTTCCGCCACGCCCATCTTTACTGCCTCTGTGATCTTATCCAGGTTCATATGGCCGGGAACAATCTCGTTATAAGAATTAACAATTCCGATCAGCGGTTTGCGCATTTCTTCCTGTGTCATGCCAAGGGCATTAAAAAGAGAACGATGCGGCGCCTGCTGCACTCCCATTCTGACTGCATCACTTTTCATTGTATTTATCCTCCATCTGTCTGATTATCTGTCTTTTCAGTGTTTATTGATTCGTTATTCCTGCAGTGGCTTTCATCCCTGCAGTGGTTTTCATCCCTGCAGTGGTTTTCATTCCTGGGCTGTCTTCAGATCCTTTCGGCGATCAGGTCCCCCATCTGCACCGTGCCAACCTTCGTGCATCCTTCCGAGAAGATGTCGCCCGTGCGGTATCCTTCCTTCAGGACCTGTTTGACGGCTGCCTCCACGGCATCCGCCGCCGGATCCTGATCCAGCGAAAAGCGGAGCATCATTGCCACGGAAAGAATGGTCGCAATCGGATTGGCAATACCCTTTCCGGCGATGTCCGGCGCGGAACCGCCGCTGGGTTCATAAAGGCCGAACTTTGTTTCATTCAAAGAAGCGCTGGCCAGCATACCGATGGAACCGGAAATCTGGCTGGCCTCATCCGAAAGAATATCTCCGAACATGTTCTCGGTAAGAAGCACATCAAACTGGGACGGATCCTTTACCAGCTGCATCGCGCAGTTATCGACAAGCATGTGGGAAAGCGTCACTTCCGGATAATCCTTGGCCACATCTTCGACGGTTTTCCGCCACAGACGGGAGGAATCCAGAACATTTGCCTTGTCCACGCTGATAACGTTCTTCCGCCTTTTCATAGCTATGTCAAATGCCTTCACCGCCACGCGGCGGATCTCCGTCTCGCTGTATTCCAGCGTATCAACCGCTTTTGCCACGCCGTTTTCCGTAACCGTTTTCCGGGCTCCGAAATAAAGTCCTCCGGTCAGTTCACGCACCATGACAAGATCGATACCGCGGCAGCTGATCTCATCCTTCAGCGGACAGGCGCCGCGAAGCTCCTCGTACAGGAACGCCGGCCGCAGATTGGCAAACAGCCCCAGGGCCCTGCGTATACCAAGCAGTCCGGCTTCCGGACGTTTTTCCGGAGGCAGCTGATACCAGGGTGATGTTTTTGCGTCCCCTCCGATGGATCCCATGAGAACAGCATCACCAGCCTTCGCCTTTTCCACAGCTTCCTGTGTCAGCGGCACACCGTATTTGTCAATGGAACAGCCGCCCATATCGATCGGCGTATAGTTAAGTTCAAAATCAAACTTTTGACCGGCAGCATTCAAAACCTTCACTGCCTCCGCCGTAATTTCCGGTCCTATTCCGTCGCCGGCAATAACACCAATGTTATACCTCATCGCTTTACCTTTTACCTTTCAAGAAAATTTCTTAATTATCTTAGTTTATATTTTCCAATTTTTCAACTCAATCCGCAAATAATATGATATAATACGAGCTATATAAAAAAATTTGCGTTTCACATCAATATTCTAACGAACAGATGGAGATAACATGGATAAACTTGATTATGAAATTTTATGCGAACTAAAAAAGAACGCCAGACAGACTGCCTCGGAAATAAGCAAGACGATTCATCTGTCTATTTCCACAGTCATCGAGCGTATCCGCAAGATGGAAAAAAGCGGTCTGATTAAATCATACACCGTAATTACGGATGAACATAAGCTCGGAAATGATATTACTGTCCTGATGGAAGTCAGCATGGAGCATCCCCGCTTCAATGACGGTTTCATCGAGCATATCAATAACGATCCCAATGTTGTTGCCTGCTACTATCTGACCGGAGAGTTTGACTTCATGCTCAAGATCAGCTGCCGTTCCTCCGAGCATCTGGAACAGATCCACAACCGGATCAAGGACTGTCCGGGTGTTCGCCTGACCAGAACCCATTATGTACTTCGAACTGTCAAAAATATATACGCAACAGATCCTCAGCTTGATGAAAAGTAATGATTCAGACCTTTACAAAAAAAGAGAAGGCGGCGCCTTCTCTTTTTTCATTTCTGATTCTCTTTGGCAAAGCAGACTGTCCGTCCTCAGGATAGTCAGTCCTTTGCTTTTCCGAAAAATGATTTTTTCTTATCCTTTTCCGCCGTGCTCTTCGTACTGTCCGTACTCTTTGTATCGTCTTTCGTTTCAACTCCGTCGGAGGCTTTTTCAACCTCGGCAATGGCAGATTTTCTCATCGGAATACGGCAGTTCTTGTTATTTCCGAACTCTACAATGCAATCGTCATCCGTGATCGAGATAACAATACCGTAGAAACCGCTGGTTGTTACAACAACATCTCCGACTTCCATGGAATCAAGAAGCGAGTTCATTCTCTTCTGTTCCCTGCGCTGCGGACGGATCATAAGAAAGTACATGATCACAAACAGCAGCGCAATGTAGAAGACCATGACCATAACACTGCCTGCGGATGATCCGCCTGCGGCTGAACTGGAATCCGATAACAGATTAAGAATCATTACTTGTTTCCTCCTGCTTAAAAACTAACATTTCCTCCATCATACACACTTTCACGGCAATCGGCAAGGATTTTTTATGCATTTTCGTTTTCCTTCATCTGCTCTGTCCTGGATTTTTTGTAAGCGCTGTAATCTCCCTTTTCAATATGATTCCGGATTTCTTCCATCAGATGATTATAGAAATAAAGATTATGCAGCACGCACAGGCGCATGCCCAGCATTTCCCTGGCCTTCATCAGATGATGAATATAGGCGCGGCTGTAGCTGCGGCAGGCCGGGCACTGACAGCCTTCTTCAATCGGTCTCTCGTCCAGGCTGTATTTTGCGTTGAACATGTTCAGATGGCCGTGGCTGGTGTATACATGACCGTGGCGGCCATTACGGCTTGGATAAACGCAGTCAAAAAAGTCAACGCCGCGCTCTACCGCCTCCAGAATGTTGATGGGCGTCCCGACGCCCATCAGATAAATGGGCTTGTCCTCCGGCAGGTACGGCGCCGTTTTTTCAATAATCTCATACATCTGCTCATGGGATTCGCCAACTGCAAGTCCCCCGATCGCATAGCCGTCCAGATCCAGTTCTGTGATCATCTTCGCGTGCTCAATGCGGATATCCGGATAGATGGCTCCCTGATTGATGCCGAACAGCATCTGATTTTTATTGATCGTGTCCTCCAGGCTGTTGAGCCGTGCCATCTGTGCCTTGCAGCGAACCAGCCAGCGGTACGTCCGGTCAACCGAAGGCTGTACATAGCTGCGCTCCGCCAGCGCCGGCGGACACTCGTCAAATGCCATGGCAATCGTCGATGCCAGATTCGACTGAATCTGCATGCTTTCCTCCGGCCCCATAAAAATCGGATGGCCGTCAATATGAGAGCGGAAACTCACGCCCCGTTCTGTGATTTTCCGGAGCGAAGCAAGTGAAAATACCTGAAACCCGCCCGAGTCTGTCAGAATGGGGCGGTCCCAGTTCATAAACCTGTGAAGACCTCCAAGCTTTTTTATGGTTTCGTCTCCCGTACGGACATGAAGATGGTATGTGTTGCTAAGTTCCACCTGCGTACCGATGGTTCTTAAATCATCGGTAGAAACGCCTCCCTTGATCGCCGCCACCGTTCCAACGTTCATAAAAACAGGTGTCTGAATATCTCCGTGTACGGTATGAAGCACGCCGCGGCGGGCACTGCCGTCTTTCTTTATTAATGTATAACTTTTGCTCATTTTTCTCCCTCTGACCTGCCGGAAATGCAGCAGATATTCTGTTCCGCCTCACATGGTTTTGTAAACTATATCATGCCGTCATGATATACATTCACCGTTAACTGCATATTGTCCTTCACTCTTTCACGTGGTACCATGAAGAAACCATATAAGTATATATGGATGTACAGCAGATTGCAAGCTACAAGATATGCCCGACCGGATGATTGTCCTGCGGATACAGCCTATTGCATTCTTGCTTTTTTTCTGCTATTAATAAATATCCGGCCGTATGGTTCCGGTGTGACATTATTATAAGAAGATACAGGTTAATTCCTGCAGCAGTTTTATTTTAAGGAGGAAGCAGTTTTCAGCTGCCTTTTTTATGGATCAAAATCTTACTTTAAGCGAAAATATCTGTACACTCGGAATAGATATCGGTTCTACGACAGTTAAAATAGCTGTTCTTGACAAGGACCGGACACTCCTCTTTTCCGACTACAAACGGCATTTTGCCGACATTCAGGGGACCCTGGCGGATCTTCTCGGGGAAGCTGTCGATAAAATCGGCGACCGGACGGTGCGTCCGGTCATCACCGGTTCCGGCGGTCTGACCCTGGCGAATCATCTCGGTGTTCCGTTTACTCAGGAAGTAGTTGCCGTTGCATCCTCTCTGGAGTTCTACGCTCCTCAGACGGATGTCGCCATCGAGCTGGGCGGCGAGGATGCCAAAATCATCTATTTTGAGCAGGGCAATGTGGAAGAGCGTATGAACGGCATCTGCGCCGGAGGGACGGGATCGTTCATCGACCAGATGGCTTCCCTGCTGCAGACCGATGCGGCCGGGCTGAATGAGTATGCCAAAAATTATCAGTCCGTCTATCCCATTGCCGCCCGCTGCGGCGTGTTTGCAAAGACGGATATCCAGCCGCTGATCAATGAGGGAGCACGCCGTGAGGATCTTGCCGTCTCCATTTTTCAGGCGGTTGTCAATCAGACCATCAGCGGACTTGCCTGCGGCAAACCGATCCGCGGCCACGTCGCTTTTCTTGGCGGCCCGCTCCACTTCCTGTCCGAGCTGAGAAAATGTTTTATCCGCACGCTGAAGCTGGATGACGAACACGCGATTGTCCCGGAAAACTCTCATCTGTTCGCGGCAATCGGATCCGCTCTCAACGCAAAGGACGGCGGGCGGACAGAAACCATGTCTTCCATGGCTTCCCGCCTGCGAAACGGCATCCGGATGGAATTTGAGGTTGCCCGCCTGGATCCGCTGTTCGCGAACAAACAGGAATATGACGAATTTATTGAGCGTCAGAACCAGTACAATGTCGTAACCCGTGATCTTTCCACTTATAAGGGAAACTGCTACCTGGGGATCGATGCCGGATCCACGACCACCAAGGCAGCCCTGGTGGCGGAGGATGGCTCTCTGCTTTATTCCTTCTACTCGAGCAACAATTCCAGCCCGCTGAAAACCTCCATCAAGGCGATCCAGGAAATTTACAGCCTGCTTCCGGAGGACGCAAAAATTGTTTACTCCTGCTCCACCGGTTACGGCGAGGCGCTGATCAAGGCCGGACTGATGCTGGATGAGGGCGAGGTGGAAACAGTTTCCCATTATTATGCAGCTTCCTTCTTTGATCCTGATGTCGACTGCATTCTCGATATCGGCGGTCAGGATATGAAATGCATTAAAATAAAGAATCACTCTGTGGATTCCGTTCAGCTGAATGAAGCCTGCTCGTCCGGATGCGGCTCCTTCATCGAAACTTTTGCGCGTTCCCTGAACCTTTCCGTTCAGGAATTTGCCAGAGCTTCCCTGTTTGCGGAGCACCCGATTGACCTTGGCACCCGCTGCACGGTATTCATGAATTCAAAGGTAAAACAGGCGCAGAAGGAAGGCGCCAGCGTAGCCGATATCTCCGCCGGCCTTTCCTATTCCGTTATCAAAAATGCGCTGTACAAGGTGATCAAGGTTTCTGACGCTACCCAGCTCGGGAAACACATCGTGGTTCAGGGCGGTACCTTTTACAACGACGGCGTTCTGCGCGCCTTCGAAAAGATTGCCAGCTGCGAAGCCATCCGGCCGGACATTGCCGGCATTATGGGTGCCTTCGGTGCCGGTCTGATTGCCCGTGAGCGCTACAGCGAAGCGATCCGCAAGACAGGCGAAGCGCCAAAGACCACCATGCTCTCCATCGATCAGATCAACGAGCTGCAGTTTACCACGCATATGGCAAAATGCAGGGGATGCACCAATCAGTGCCGTCTGACGATCAACCGTTTCTCCGGCGGGCGCCAGTTTATCAGCGGCAACCGGTGCGAGCGCGGTATCGGCGGAGTTAAAAATAAATATCATGTGCCGAACATGTACGAGTTCAAGAACAATCTGCTGTTCAACCGTCCGAGTCTGACGGAGGAGGAGGCTTCCCGCGGCATCGTCGGTATTCCGCGTGTTCTGAACATGTACGAGAACTATCCGTTCTGGCACCGGTTCTTCACGGACCTGAAATACAAGGTTGTGCTCTCCCCGCAGAGTTCAAGGAAGATCTATGAGCTCGGCATTGAATCTATCCCGAGCGAATCCGAATGCTATCCGGCCAAGCTGGCGCACGGCCATGTGGAATGGCTGATCCACCAGGGAATCCGTTTCATCTTTTACCCGAGCATTCCCTTCGAGCGAAAGGAAATCAAAAACGCCCAGAATCACTATAACTGCCCGATTGTGACCAGCTACCCGGAAAACATCAAAAATAACATGGAAGACCTCCGGACAGAGCACATAAATTTCGTTCATCCGTTCATTGCCTTCACGAGTCTTGAAACCGTAACGAAGATGCTGGTCCGCACTTTCCCGGATATTCCGAAGAGCGAGGTTGCCGCCGCGGCTGAGGATGCCTGGAAAGAGCTGGCTCACTACCGTCAGCAGGTTTATGAGGAAGGCCAGAAGACACTCCGGTATCTGAAAGAAACCGGCCGCCATGGGATTGTTCTTTGCGGACGCCCCTATCACGTTGATCCGGAAATTAACCATGGTATTCCGGACCTTATCACCAGCTACGGAGTCGCGGTTCTCTCGGAGGATTCTATTTCCAACCTTTCCGAGGTGGAACGCCCGCTGATCGTTCTTGACCAGTGGATGTACCACAGCCGTCTGTACGAGGCAGCTGCGTTCGTCCGTACACAGGACAACCTGGACATTATCCAGTTGAACTCCTTCGGCTGCGGTCTGGATGCGGTAACCACCGACCAGGTCAATGATATCCTGTCCGGTTCCAATAAAATTTACACCTGCCTGAAGATCGATGAGGTCAACAACCTCGGCGCTGCCCGTATCCGTGTGCGCTCTCTGCTGGCAGCCATCCGTGTTCGTGAAATGCACGGGATCCGGGCAGACCTGCAGCCGGCAAATGTGGATCCTGTCCTCTTCACCAAAGAAATGAAGAAGGATTACACGATTCTGGTTCCGCAGATGTCGCCTATTCATTTCGAGCTGATTGTCCCGGCTCTGAAAGCCTGCGGCTATAACATGGAAGTGGTGCAGTATGAAGACCGGCCGGCGATCAACTCCGGACTTCAGTACGTCAATAACGACGCCTGCTTCCCGAGCCTGATTGTAGTAGGCCAGATGATGTCCGCCCTGCAAAGCGGCCGGTACGATCCGCACAGAACGGCTATCCTGATGACGCAGACCGGCGGCGGCTGCCGCGCTTCCAACTACATGGGATTCTTCCGCCGGGCGCTTCGAAAAGCGGGGCTCGAATACGTCCCGGTTATCTCCATGAGTGTCCAGGGCATTGAGTCAAACCCGGGCTTCAGCATCAGCTACAGCATGGTAAAACGCGGCCTGTTCGCTCTTGTGTTCGGCGATATTTTTGAGCGCGTGGTTTACCGCATGCGCCCGTACGAGCTGGTTCCGGGCTCCGCCAACCAGCTGCACGCGAAGCTGCGGGGAGAATGCCTTGACTTCCTCACCGGAAGCAAAGTATCCTACGGCGATTTCAAGAAGCTGTGCCGTAAAATCATTCAGGAATTTGATAACCTTCCGATCAGAGAAGAGCGCAAACCGCGTGTCGGAATTGTCGGTGAGATTCTGGTTAAATTCTGCCCGACGGCAAACAATCATCTGGTTGATCTTCTGGAACAGGAAGGTGCCGAGGCAGTGGTTCCGGACCTGATGGATTTCCTGCTTTACTCCTTCTACAACACGAACTTCAAGGCTGATCATTACGATACGAAGAAGACAACGGCAGCCCTGTGCAACATGGTGATCCGCTTTATGGAGGCTCTCCGGGGTACCGCCCGCAAGGAATTTGAGAAAAGCCGTCACTTCGATCCGCCGGTACATGTCCAGCATCTGGCAAAGCTGGCAACCAGCGTTGTATCCCTCGGCAACCAGACCGGGGAAGGCTGGTTCCTCACCGGTGAAATGCTGGAACTGATCGAAGATGGCACCAGCAACATCGTCTGCACGCAGCCGTTTGGCTGTCTGCCGAACCATGTCGTGGGAAAGGGAGTTATCAAGGAAGTGCGCCGCCAGCATCCGGGAGCAAATATTGCCGCGATCGATTTTGATCCGGGAGCCAGCGAAGTAAATCAGCTGAACAGAATCAAGCTGCTGCTCTCCACTGCCGCCAAAAATCTGGCGAAGGAAAAAGAAGCAGAGAGACCTGTTGACTCCAGCATCGGATGATAAACTGAAATAATTATCGGGCAGGGCAGATGAACTCTGCACTGCCCGATACGGCGTCTGTACCGTCATCTCGTTCTCCGCACCCGATGATGAACAGCCGCCTTCCAAAAAAAAGACAGCCGTATGGCTGTCTTTTTGCTGTGTTTCGTTTTTTGCGTCATGCAGTCCCGGTATGCTGCAGCGATTATACTCTGGAAAGATATTCTCCGGAACGGGTATCGATTTTGATCTTGTCGCCAAGGTTTACAAACAGCGGTACCATCACCTGTGCTCCGGTCTCTACGATTGCCGGCTTGGTTGCACCGGTCGCGGTATCTCCTCTGACACCCGGCTCTGTATCGGTAACTTCCAGTTCCACAAACAGAGGCGGTTCTACAGCGAAGGTATTTCCGTTGTGGGAAACGATCTTCACCATTTCGTTATCTTTTACAAACTTAAGTGAATCCCCGATTACATCCTTGCTCAGAGCTACCTGATCATAGGTCTCCGTATTCATGAAGTAATACAGATCGCCATCGTTGTACAGATACTGCATGTCAACTCTATCGATACGGGCAGTCGGGAATTTTTCTGTGGGACGGAAGGATCTCTCGATCACGCCGCCACCGACAATATCTTTCAGTTTCGTTCTAACAAAGGCTGCACCTTTTCCCGGTTTTACATGCTGGAACTCAAGTACCTGATATACTTTACCGTCAATTTCGAGCGTAACACCGTTTCTAAAATCACCTGCAGAAATCATACTTTAGCAATCCTCCTATAAAAATGAATCCCATAAAATCAATTTATTTTATCGCTTATATCTTATATTTTCAACCATTTTTTACACCGGCGGACCGGATCGATCTCCGTTTGTTATCCGTTCATTATCTGTTTTATATCCGGGACAACCGGATTA
>Ga0256404_1005836_pt1 | contig 21155 bp, 20 predicted proteins | sample RumenRJG_01DNA_FD_185990 | JGI IMG/M metagenome (GOLD analysis project Ga0256404, IMG submission 185990) | Bovine rumen microbial communities from Lethbridge, Alberta, Canada - RJG_01 | ecosystem: Host-associated > Mammals > Digestive system > Stomach > Rumen | place: Canada: Alberta | collected...
CTTTGCGACAAGCTCGACGCCGCGCGAACCGCTGACAACAGCGCCGCTGTGCTCGAAGTGCTCGACGCCCTGCGCGAGTCGGTGATCTCGCCGGGGAGGGATGGGTAATGGCAACCACCGGCTTCTGGCCCGTGCGCAGCTCGCTCGGCGCGGTCATCGCCTACGCCGACAATCCCGACAAGACCACAAACCCGAAGTACCTGGACGACGATCTCGCCCAGGTGCTTCGCTATACGGAGAACGGCGATAAGACCGACCAACGGCTCTTTGTCACCGGCGTCCACTGCACGGCGGAGCACGCCTATGAGGATATGTCGGCGGTTCAGAAGCGTTTTGGCTTAAAGGGGCAGATCGTCGCGTACCACGGGTATCAGAGCTTCAAGCCCGGCGAGGTCACGCCGGAGCAGGCACATCAAATCGGTATCGAGACCGCGAAGCAGATGTGGGGAGACCGCTTTCAGGTACTGGTCACGACGCACCTGAACACGGACTCCATTCATAATCACATGGTCGTCAACGCCGTTTCCTACAGGGACGGCAAGAAGTTTCAGAACCACATCCGCGACCATATCCGTCTGCGCGAGATCTCCGACTGCATCTGCCGGGAACGCCGGCTCTCCGTTTTGGAGAACGCACCGTTCTACAGCGGGCGCAGTCGCGGCGCGTATTGGGCGGAGAAGCAAGGCAAGCTGACGCACCGCGCCATGCTCAGGCGGGACATCGAGGACAGTATGCGCTACGCCTTGGGCTTTGACCAGGTGATCGCTCAGCTCCGATCAAAGGGCTACCAATATGACTGGCAGCGCGGCACGGTGAAAGCGCCGGACTGGGAGCGCGGCATCCGCCTCGACCGGCTCGGCTTTACCTACGAGGCCATTCAGGAGAAAATCAGGGCAAACCTATACGACCCCTCTGCGCTGTACGGCTGGAACAGCAACCTTCCGTACCGTCCGAAGCGGTTTCCGCTGCTGGAGCTGGAGCGAAATCTCGGCTACGAGATCGAGCACTCCAACGACACCGTGACCGTGCTGGTGGACGTGGTATTTTTCATCATCTTGCAGATGGTAAAGCTGACGCGCGCCGAGCAGGAGGGCGAGGTATCCTTCCGACCGCTCTCACCGTCCATTCGCGCGGAGCTTGCGCGGTTCGATCAGCTCCATGCGGAATATATGCTGCTGTCCGGCCATGACATCCACACAGCGGATGAGCTGTCCCGGTTTGTGGCGGAAACCGAGCAGCATATCCGAGCGCTGGAACAGGAGAGGCAAAACTGTCGCAATCAGCTCCGGCGTCCCAAACCGAAAGAAACGGAAGATGAGTTCAAGCGAAAGATAGCCGAGACCACCGTGGAAATCGCTCCGCTACGCAATGATCTTGCCGCTGCCAGACGCATATCTGAACTGTGGCGGCGTTATTACGAACTACTACAATCCGAGCGCAAGATGGAAGTCAAAGCGCTCCAGAAAGAAAGGAATCGTTCAAGATGAAAGACTATATCAATATTGAGATTTCCAAGCTCCAAGCCTTTGCAGGGCACCCCTACAAGGTGCTGGACAACGAAGAAATGGACGCTCTCACCGAGAGCATCCGCATTTACGGCGTCCTATCGCCGCTGATCGTTCGCCCACTGGAGGGCGCAACCGACGAATATGAGGTGATCTCCGGGCATCGGAGGCTTCGCGCCGCACAAAGGGCAGGGATGGAAACTGTCCCCGCCTTTATTCATGCCGTGGACCGCGACACGGCTGCCATTGAGCTGGTGGATAGCAACCTCCACCGCGAGCACATCCTGCCGAGCGAAAAGGCGTTTGCCTACAAGATGGAGATGGAGGCCATGAAGCATCAGGGCAGAGCTTCGGACCAACTCGGTCCGAAGTTGTCCGCCGAAGCCATTGCCGACGGCGAAAGCGCCACACAGGTCAAGCGTTATATCCGCCTGACGTACCTGATCCCCGCGCTGCTGGACATGGTGGACGAGAAGCGCATCGCGTTCTCGGTCGGCGTCGAGCTTTCGTTCCTGCCGGCACGCTTGCAGGAATACCTTGTCGAGACGATTGCGCTCTACGACGCCACACCGTCCTATTCTCAGGCGGTGCGGATGCACAGGATGTGCGACGAAAGACTTTTTTGCCTCACCGAGAGCGGCATCGACGCGATCATGGCGGAGGAAAAGCCGAACCAGCGCGAGCGGCTCTCCCTGCCGATGGATCGGCTCCGCCCACTGTTTCCGGCAGAGTATACACCGAAGAAGATGCAAACCGAGATCATGGGCGTTTTGGAGGAGAACTACCGTCCTCCGAAGAAAAAGCCTCGTGACTATGACGCAAGATAAGGAGGGCAGCCATGGTTGAAAAGAAGTATTGTTCGCTCAGCGACCTTCCGCTGGTGATGAAGGTTGAGGATCTGATGCCCGTGCTCTGCATTGGGCGGAACACCGCTTATGAGCTGGTGCGCTCCGGTCAGATCCGCAGCATCCGCGTCGGGCGCAACATCCGCGTGCCCAAGGAGGCCGTTGCGGAGTACCTTTCACAGCAAAATAATTGATTTCACATTTGCAAATGTACCGCACGGCAGCTATCATGGCAACATGATTCCTGCCGTGCGGCGCGAGAGGAGGTTTAGACTATGCCGCGTGGCAAAAGCAACGCGAAGAATACAAAGGCCGCTTCAGGTGCCGGAACGATCCGGAAGAAAACCGTGAAGCGCAACGGGAAAGAGTACATCTATTGGGAAGCCAGATACACGACCGGCTTCGATCCGGGTACAGGCAAGCAGATCCAGAAGTCCGTCACGGGCAAGACACAGAAGGAAGTGGCGGAGAAATTGAGGGAAATCACCTGCGAGGTCGATCAGGGCAGTTACATGGAGCCGAGCAAGATGACGCTTGGTGAGTGGCTGGACATTTGGGAGGAAACCTACCTCATCGGTGTAAAGCCCCGAACCATCGAGGTGTATCACATGGTCATCAAAAACCATATCAAGCCGGCGATGGGAGCCGTGCGACTGGAAGCACTGACGCCGCACATGATTCAAAATCTGTATAATGACTGCACACGGGAAAAGGGCCTTTCAGCCAAGTCGGTCAAGAATGTTCACTGCGTTCTGCACCGGTCTCTGCGGCAGGCAACGCTGTTAGGTTATATTCGCTACAATCCAACGGACGCCTGCATTTTGCCCCGTGTGGAGAAAAAGGACATCAAGCCGCTGGACGATTATGAAATGGGGCGGTTCCTCAAAGAGATTTCCGGTAATCCGCTGGAAACGCTGATGGTTGTTACATTGTTCACCGGAATGCGCCAGGGCGAGATTATGGGACTCACATGGGATTGTGTCGACTTCATCCGGGGAACGCTGACCGTAAACAAACAGCTCCAGTATTTTGGCAGTAAGGGTGGCGGGTACAAGCTCGTATCAACGAAAAACGGCAAGAGCCGCGTGATCGTTCCGGCAAGCTTTGTGATGGGCCTCCTGCGGAAGCACAAGAGTGCTCAGGCTGAATTGCAGCTGAAAGCGGGGCCTGCTTGGGAGCAGTCGAACTTCGTGTTTACGGATGAACTGGGCGGTCACATGAAAACCTGGAACGTCTATCGGGAATTCAAACGCGCGGTTACTGCCATCGGACGCCCTGACGCCAGATTTCACGACATGCGTCATAGCTACGCAGTCGCGGCGATCCGCTCCGGTGATGACATCAAGACCGTACAGGGCAATCTGGGGCATGCGACGGCGTCTTTTACCCTTGACGTTTACGGCCATGTGACTGATCAGATGAAGCAGGACAGCGCCAAGAGAATGGACCGCTACATCGAGCAGGTGATGGGCCAGTAAGGGAAAAAATAAGGGAAAACCGATTTTGTCATCTTTCAAGTTGCAACAAATCTCGGAAGAATACGGTGATACAAAAGAAGAATCACTTGAAATCGAAACGATTTCAAGTGATTCCCATGGAGCTGCTGGGCAGATTCGAACTGCCGACCTCATCCTTACCAACTGCCGTAGAGCCTTCCAGCCCCTGCTGTATAAGGCTTTTCGGCAATTTTTTATCCCAAAAGGATGAGGTCGCAGCCTGTTTGCTCCATTGTTTCCATCCGCTCATTTCCCCGTGTGGGTCACGGTGTGGGTCAAGCGGAAACTTCTGCATCAAAGAAGCCGCGGACAGGCTTCATCGTCATATTTCGTTTTGCCGTTTCTCTCTCATAATTGATTCGAGTGATCTCCTCAATGAAAGCCTTCTGCTCCTCGCTGGCTTTCGACCATGACACGCCGAACTTTCGGCACATCGCAAAAAAAGTGCGATACCACAATCTGTCTTCTTCCGTTTCATGCGTGAAGTACCACTTCGCGTCTTCCATTGTCAGCCCTCCTCCAAATAAGATACAAAAATGTCTCTGGCAGCCTCATCACAAATCAAATACCGCGGTGCTGCACCTCTCTCGCGCCCAGGGATCAGCAATGCCCCGAAATCTCGTTCATAATGTCTTGCCAACTCCGGTGTCTTCGCATCCAAGGTCACATCGCCATTGAATCCGGCATCCACAGACAGCTTGATGCCATAGGCGATCAAAGCCCGTCCAATGCCGTGGTATTTCGGACGTTTGCAAAGCGTCGGATTGCTTTGTGCCTGACTCTCCATATAGACAATATGGACGGTAACTACATCTTCGCTGATCTCATAAGCTCCCAAAGCCACCAATTCGCCAATCTGCGTTTTTAGTCCATAGATATCAAATTTGCCTTTTGAGATATACTCGCTGGTCCAATCCGTCTGCCACCGCGGTTCCTTTGTTGTTGTCGCGGCATCCCGCGGCGTCATCGGCTCAATAGCTACTGACACCTGCTGATTCATTGCATCATAAACAAACGGTCGAAACTGCACAGCTCTCACCTCATAAGCAGTATACCACGGTTTTTACGAAAAATGAAGTAGCAAATTGAAGGCATCGCATCCGCGTTTTCTATTCCAAAAGCACACCGCTTTAAGTAAAGGAAATACGCTATGTCCTCTAATTTCCCATTCCTCTTACTATCTTTCCGCCAGTCGAGCTTATACTATTCAGTTTAGTTACCCCGCTTCATTTGCCATTTAGTACAATTTTAATGTCATTAATAAAGAAACCAAGTAAATTTCCTTTTTTTACCCTTTTCAATCCCAAATCCTTTCGCATATCATTCATAATGCTTTCCATTAAAAACAGATTATCCTTTGCTTTTTCAGGGTCTGCACCGTTTTCGCGAAATTGTATCCATTTGTTGATAACCTTCGATGATCCCCATAGTGTAATCTGTTTCGAAAACTTAGATAAATCTTCAATCATTTGTTCTTCTGAATATGTGTCTGCTTTTTTTGCATTTTGTTGAATTTTGTATATCATTTCAACAAATTCCCCGTATGGTTTTTCTCTTTTTTGTGTTAAATACTCCTGCCTGCTCTTTCGGTAATCCACAATTTTCGCGATTATTGAACTTATAACTACACCTATAATTGATACAAGTCCTGTTATAAGCGCAACGATTACTACTGCATCTAAGTTTGAAGCAATTTCCGTCAGTTTCAATATTCCATTTATGATAATATTAAATAACGACTTAATCAACCGCAGTCCAATTATGCATGTTATTATCAGTATGATAAGTCCAATTATTGCATTTACTACTGGGTGTCTTTCGGCAAACGCTCCATTTTTACCTAAGACAGATGATTCTTGAGACATAAAGCATTTCTTCTCCTTCCCTAAATATAACTACTAAATGCCCAGTATTTAATCCTCTAAGAGTCACAATGAGTATAGGTGGCATGACGATTATGCCCGCAAAATATTTTGTATGCGCAAATGCCATCGTTGAATTCTCACAGAAATATTCCTCACAACAGTCATCCTTTCACATTTCAGTACGGATAAAACTGTCGTTCGCCGTCAAAACCACTACAGAACCACTCCCACTGCTTGACACGTTTTTCAAGCTGAACTGTTTCAATAGGATTGCGAATATATGTAACCGCAATGCCCGTCTCACTTTGAACCATCAAGCAAAGAATAAAGCTCTCGCCTAATTGGTGCGCCGTTGCATACTCATTACTTGTAAGCGAGAATGTGCCAGAATCTGAAGATAATAACTTGACCTCAATGTATCTTGTTTCACCATTTGGTGTCTTACTGACTACATCATATCCCAAATTCTGATTGCCCACACATGATGCATTATTGCCCATAATCTTCTCAATATCTGCACATTGCTGTTCTGCCGATTTCCATTTCGTTAGCGTCGCCTTTGGTGCCTTTACTGCTCGCTTCGGCTGTTTCTTTTCTTCTTCAAAAACTTCTATATTCGTTTTAGCAAGCGGAGCAAACCATTTCCATTCTTCCTTTGTAATACAGTTTTTCAAAGTTTCAGTAAACTCCTCGTCTGTGCTGCTCTGCTCTTCTATGGGCAATACCTTTCCCTCTTCTGGAATCAAGCAGTCTGAAAAAGATGGCATCTCCTCGCCAAACTTCGAGAGCTGATAGAAACTATGAGCTGTTATTGCGTAAATTTTTGCCAGCAGCCTTGAATCGCACTCTCGAACAAATTCGGTATCTTTTGTGAGAGCCAGATAATCGTTCTCAGTAAACTGTCTCTTGCTGTAGCACTCTGCAAACTGCTCAAAACTAACGCCATCGCACACACTTGAAACTGCAGAGAAGTAATTCGATTTTTCTCGAATGTATGCTTTCTCATTTAAGGACAAGGTATTTCCAAAAACTCTGTATTCTGAAATCTTTACGCTTCCCCCATTTTGCAGTTTGATGGATACTTCTTTCAACATTTGCCGGTGGAATTGGTCGTAAAATTCAGACGCTACTTGGTTATAAGAGTTTCGGCTTGTGAGTATACCCAATACTTTTTTCTGCCGAACATTCCCATCCGTGATTGATTGAATAAGTGTAATAAGTGAAGCAACCAATTCCTGTAGGCACGCTTTTGTTCTTGCATCCAAGGTAATATGTTTTCTGGACGGGTCTGTTGAAAAATCCGCATTTACCTTAAATAGGAATGGACAGGTTTCTAATGTTGGCAAGTAGCAATGATATACCGCTTCTTTCGGACTACAGGCCACAACCTCACCATTTTCTACCTTAAAAGCAAAATTGCAATCACTTTTGCCAAATGGCAGCCACCATTGCGCAGAGTATCCCTGCATTGTAAGAAATACATTTAGCCCCGCATCACTCTCTTCTCTGCGAGCATTATATTCTGTCCCTTCAATAACCAACTCAGTAAGATTTCTCAAAAACAACAAACTGCTAATGTCAAACGTGCGAATCTCCTCATCAATAATATCCGCTTTGGAATTTTGAAAAATGAATACTGTTGTATAACCTTTTTCATGTAGTTCCTCAATGCGGCGCAAAAGGCTATCATCCATATTGGTCTTATCACAAGCTAACGGGATTCTTACAGTTGGAACCTGATTTATTTTTAAGTTTAACTTTTGGGCGCATTCTTGTTTTGAAAACTCAAACGCTGCATCGCCAGATGAAATGATAATATCATTTGTTAGCGCAGTCGTGCTCTTAAATCCAACACCCCGATAACCAATATCAGTCCCCCTGTCTTTTTTACTTGCTCCTGATCGGCAAATCGCCATCAGATCGTCGGCTGAAAACGGACGGCCATTATTTGCGAAAATCACCGTGCCGTTTTCCTTTAGAAGAATCGCTTTCGTTGATTGCGCATCGTCTGCGTTCTGCAGCAATTCGATCAAAATTCGTTCGCCATAGCTTTCTGCCAGATAGGACTCCATAGATGCCATATCCATCAGCAGTCTTGGCGAATGGATTGCCTCTTGGAGAAAGTCATTTTGAATCAACTCAATCTGTTCATATGTAAGCATATTTTACCTCGTTTGACTGCACATTTTCTCAGCACGTTTTCTCAATCGTTCGCTCTCTTCTGATTTGGAAAGCCGCTTTGCAAAAACGCTCAAAAAGTTTGCTTGCTCATGTGTCAGATTACGGCCCGATGGAGATATTGTAAAATTATAGAGTAGCTTGCTCAGTTCATTCTCAGAAATTTTTTCATCTGAGAGCATTGTCTGCATAATTCCTTGGGCAATTTCGTATTCACCTGACAAAATCGCAGATTTTATTGTTTTCATGAGCTGTTCACTTCTTAAGGTCTTAACTACTTTCCCTCTCAGAATAGCCTGTCCCACTCTTTTCACCCCGAGCCTGGTCAAAAACACATCAAGCCAGTCCTTCCAATAGCTATCCTCGTAAAATTCCTTTTTTTTAAATGTGCTGGCAAGCGCAAGCCAGCCATTCTCCTCATCGGTCGCATACAATTCCTCAATTGTAGAAACTGTTTCGTTTGTAATCGGCATTCTCTTTCTGTTCTCGAAAAGTTCTAATCTGAGCTTTGTAATTTCAGTCGCCGGAACGCTATCGCTTCTCCATATATTAAGCAGTGCAAGCCGACAGCAGCCAAACGCATCTTTCCCCCACGCTTTCACCGACTCCGGCAATGGATTTCTCATTTTCTCAAGAATGGTATCGCCGGTAATGGATTCATCTGCAAATAATATCCGGCATGTTGCCGTCATCATATCATCAGAAAGATACCTCTGCTGCTGTCTGCGTATATAAAAAGCCTCTGAAAACTTATATGCGCTATCTGAATATGTATTTTTAGCAATACATAGAAATTCGTCAGATATGCCCCCCAAGTATTGATACAGTAGGTTCGGATTACCAGCGGCAAAGAATCCAGCCAGGACCTCGCCCAAAGGAGAAAACGTAACATGGAGTCTCTGCATCGCCCTGTTCTTCTTTTGTTTCTTCTCTTTTTCTATTGCTTTATATTGTGTCACCATTGCTTTTAAAACCTGTGCAACATAATATTCATATTGCTCATCGTCTTTGTGTTTCTCGCAAAACCGGTGTATTTTTTCACGCTCTGTTTTATAATTTCCGAATTTGTCAAATATGCATTTACTTATATACTCAACTATATCGTTCAAGTCATTGGCTCCATTACCATGCTCGTTTTTTCCTTTTCCTTGCGCCTCAGCCTCCCACTTTTCCAATACCGCAAATGCTTCCTTTGACAAACCCGTGTTTGCCAGCTCCCTTTGACAAATTTGCTCCATATAATCTTTGACATAGGGATTTTTTGACATAGCTGCAAGCATTTTATCAAGGAATTCAGGATGTTGCTCTCCCAACGCAAAATAATTGTTGCACCTTATTCTTATAGGACTTGGATAAAGCGTTGATTGATCTTCCTCGCTATATTCAAACCTTGGATCTAAAGAGCCAAACTTGATGCTATAAATATCTTGCCAGTGTGCTTCAATATACTCCAGTGTTTTTGAGCGCTTATTAAAATATGGTTCATCTATTGCCCAAAACAGCCTCTTAGCCACATATTCGTTGGAAAATTGTCCGGCATACCGTTTCAGCAAGTACTGGCACACCTCAGCTTGATGCTCTGGATACTTTGAGTTTATTACTCCTTCCACTCGTTCAAATAGGGCATATTCATCTTGCAGGGAAATGCTTTCCAAAAGTGTAAAAACCTCTTCAAATTTAGGTAGATTGTTTCTATTGAGCATTAAGCGCAGCACACTTTTTTGTGGTTCTTCCATTTCTTCAATTGTGCGCTGGAGTACTGCCACTATATTATCGGCCATTTCTGTATAGCCTATATCTATCTTCAGTAGAATAAGTGGCCGGATGTCTCTGTGTAGTGTTCTTAAATAATACTCTAAATAATTCGCTTCATTTTCCCGCGTGAGTGTCCGAACAAATTGCTCTACTCCCCAATATCTTGAAAAATAATTACTACGGTCATAAGGTGACCGTTCTAAGTAAGACGCGATATCCGCACCGTCGCGATAACAATAGTTGGACTCGCTCAGTCCCTGCTTATCAAGAAGCTCTTCAATCAACTCTTCGTCGCAAAGCGCACAAAATAGCGCATCGCGCCCACTCACGTTCCTATATATCTCATCTATGGCGTCACGCTCTTCTATGCTTTCTGGCATATACTTGTCTAAACGGCCTTTAATCATGCGCCGTGCTAACGGCGCGTCTTCCACATTTAATGATTTTATTGCGCTAATAAACTTTCTATCAAATAGTTCCTGCATATTATATCTCCTTAGTTCTACACAACCGTAGCACTTTTGGGGTGACCTTGCGATGGTAGCTGTATTTCAATACAATTTCTCTCCGGTTCTGTCAGTTTAACATCCATCCATTTTGGAAGGTCATTAATTTGCTTTTCCCAATCTTTAAAGTTATCAGAACATTCACGTAGTGCTTCATCCCATGTTATCGCCAACACACATTTCCATGAATTATATTTCATATCTATTGATTTCAATGTCTCTTTTGGTGTCAACACTCTTCTTCCGTTCTTGCCATCGGTAAATCGCTTAACCGGTTCTATCGTATCCAATAGGCATAGCATAAACTGCAATGGATACGCTGAAAGACTAAGCTTTTTGTCATTTTCATTTGACCCAGCGGGGATAATCAAATCGCCCAAACCGTTTTCTCTATATTTTTTTACTTCCTTTTTATCCTTACTGTTGTTTCCATCGGTTACAGTCCAAAGATTATGACAGATAATCGCATCGCTGATATATGCAAAATGGTCTAAGTGGCTCTTACGCCAATGCAATCCCGTTTCTTTTTCGATATATACTCCAGCTACAAATTGCTTTCCTTCCGTCACGCGGCAAAAGTTTCTGTACAGACTATCAAAAAGTTTATAACCCGCAATTATTCCATGTTCTGTATGAAGGCGTCCCCTTTCACCTTTCAGATACTTAAAATAGCTTTTAATCGTTTCTTCATCATAGCGTGTTAGTCGAACGTCTTTTTTTATCGGTCGATAAGTGTACGGCGTCTTTTGAATGCCTAACATCCTTATTGCTGACTGCAAGTCACCTTGATTCCCTTCTTCCCAGCCCATTTCAATGCAACTGGCCGCATCATGGAAAAGGCAAGTCAAAAACCATGTATATCTAAATTCATACCATAATCTCGCACCATCACCTATAATTTCTTTCATTTTTGATTCAAGCTCATCTCTAATTATCTCTTGAACATATAGCCCCAAAATATATAATGAAACCGTATGGATGTGTTTTCCCTCTGTTCTATAGTGCTTTTCCCATGTTTCCTCAAAGTTAAGCGCTTCGCTTTTGCATCCTTTTTCAAAGTGCGTTCTAATGAAAGCCTCGCAGTGATCCTGCTCATGACCCTGTTCAAATAGGTTCTCTGGTTCTATTGGAATACCATAATAACTATTACATGCCAAGTTACTATATCGATTGAATAAATTCGTATTCGACGCATTAATCATCTTTCCATTTTCCCCTTTCCTGTCAGTGGAACTCCACGCAGAAAATTTAGTATATTTAAAGTATACTACATCCGCTTTTATTTCGTCAATAAACTGCAATCTATTTGCATTTTATTGTTTCTCTATTGTTTAATTTGGCTAATTTTTCTTGACAATCCCCAGCGTTCACTTTATACTGATAATAGGCTAAAGCCTAATCTCGCAGCTTTCCGGTGAGGTCCACACCCCGGTGTGGCCTCAGGCATTCATGGGCCCCGTAGGGCATTATGACCACCCCTGTACGCAGGATGCTCCATGAAGGTCGACAGTTTTTGGCGCTGTACCGGCAGCGCGGGTGTGTACCCTTCCGTCGAAAGCGGAAAGGACACAAATGAACGACAACGTCGTTATCGTCTACAATGGTGAGCAAGTATCGGTGCCAAAGGAGGTCGCAGACTTCCTTGAGCAGGATCGAAAATGGGAACAGGCGCAGGAGAAGCAGGACGCAAGGCACCTGAGTAAAAGTGAGTTTGAAACGGTGCTGTCCGGTTTGGAGTGCGTCAAGCGTCCCGTGGAGGATGCGGTGCTCAGGAACCTCCGGCTTGAAAATCTGCGGGGAGCCATTGCGGAACTGGATGTGCAAGGTCAGAACCTGCTCTCCCTCCGATACAGCGGTGAGCTGACGATGGAGGAGATCGGTCAGATCTACGGCATCTCCAGAATGGCGGTATCAAAGCGACTGAAAAAGCTACACAAAAAGCTGGGAAGCTCTGTCTCATGACAGGGCTTCCCAGTTTTTTGAAAAGTTTCTTGTTTTCCGGTTTACAAATGCGCTCTGAGTGTCCTTATAGGTGAGAGGCAAATCCGCTTCGCCATTGGAGCGTGGCTGAGTTGGCCGCAGCCTTACCGCCTCACCCGAACACAAAGGAGCGTGTATAACTATGAATCCATTTGAGCAAAGCAAGCAGCAACTGCTGCACTCCCTGACCTCTCAAGTCGAACAGGAGGTCATCGACTACATTCGGCAGGAGATGCAGCATGACGCACCGGACAGCGTCCCAACCGAAGATGAACTGCTCACCTTCTTCCAATCGCCGGACGAAGCGACTACGCTGAATGCCTACCAACAGATGCTGGCGACCGATAAACTCTTGGAGTACGCAGAAATCAGTCTGCGTACCCTCTGCGACCTAATCCGCTACCAGCAGCTCAAGGAATTGGGCATCGTCCATTCCGCAAAAGTGTTTATCCAACTCTTTCACCCCAACGAACAGGAGGACACACCATGAGTCATTTCCCCAACAAAAACTATTTCACCATGCCGAATGAGATCTTCTCGCTTGGACTGGACGCAAGTGAGATTGCCGTGTATGCCTATCTCAGATGTCTCGAAAGCCGCAGCACCTATCAATGCTGGCCGAGCTACACCACGATCGGCAATGCCGTTGGCCGCGCAAAGAATACGGTCATGCGATACGTCGACGCGCTCGCGGAGAAGGGTCTCATCTATACTGAGCCGACCTCTGTCCTGATGAGATCAGGCATCAAGAAGAACGGCAACCTGCGCTATACTCTCAGACCAATTCATGAAGCCGTGGAGCTCTTCCATGATCGTCAGATGGCAGCAGTCGAACGTGCAGCAGAACGGCAGCAGATCCAGCGCAAGCTGTCCGCAATGGATCTGCTGCCCGGAGCATGAGGAAAGGACGAACGCAATGAAACACTCCGCCTACACAAGCTACGACGAACTGCCGCTGATGCTCTCCGTCGCCGAGGTCGCTTCTGTGCTCGGCATCTCTCGTGCCGGTGCTTATGAGCTGGCACGAAGCAACAGCTTCCCCGCGCTCAAAATTGGCAGCCGGATCGTTGTTCCGAAGGACAAGTTCCTCGCATGGATCGACGCAAACAGCGGTTCCAAAAACGCACCGCTGTAACCAAAGAAGAATCCCTTACACCGCAGCCACAACTCACACCACAAACAAAATCACAACAGTCACGTTAACAAATTTTCCTCTCTGCCCTTCGTCACAGTGATAACGAACCGCGAAGCTTACTGGTGCAGCGCAAGAAACAGCAGTGGAGCAGCGCGGCCCCGCGAGGCCGCGGCGCCTCGGAACGGAGACGCGCACCGTGCGCGTCTCCGTTCCGAAGGCTCTCTGCTTCTCTCCGACGTTCCCTCGGTTCATGCAAAGATGGCAAAGTATGCTCTTCTGACCGCTGCGCGCGCAGAGGTTCCGGTCCACGCAGCGCACGTTGAGGGTACGGATACCACCCCCATCTGAAACACGCCCTGTTTGCGCGCGTGAGCCGCTGTGTGCGCTCCTACCGATAGGGGCAGGGTGGAGATACCCTTGAACGATAGTGGCAACGACTTTTAGCGGTGTCTGTGAGTAGTTTTCCTCTACTGTACAGTGGATGGTTTTCAGCGTATTTCGGGCAGATCGGGTGGTTATCGGAGGATTTTATCTATAGCAGGATAAAGGGCTGGCGTCGGAACCGACGCTCTGCCCAGTCACTTCTGCCCGCAGTGCGGGCAGTTGACGGGGGTTTCAACGCAGTCGGTTGTGGCGTCTATTCGGAAGATTTTTTGTACGATTGGCGTCTAACGTCCGTGAAAGGCCGATGAATACAGGCTTTTCGGCGGCATCTTAGTAAGAAAGAAGGCATTTTATGAGTGATAACAAGGATCGCTTGACCTACCGGCCAGAGCCGGAGACCAAGCAAAAAATAGAGCAGTGGTATCAGGAAGATAACTGCCGCAGCAAAAACGAGTTCATCGAAAAGGCGGTGAACTGCTACGCGGATATGCTCGCCGCAGGTGAAAGCACCATGCTGCCCCGTGCGGTGCAGTCCGCTATCGACGCGAGGCTGAAGCTCTTTGAGGATCGCATCGCGTCGCTGCTCTACAAGCAGACAGTGGAGATGGACATGGCAATGTCCATCCTCCTGCAAAGCCTCAATGTGAGCGAGGAAGTGCTTCGGCAGGAACGGGCCAAGAGCATCGCCGCCGTCAAGCGCACCAACGGTCAGCTGCGGTTAGAGCAGAAGCTCCGTGAGCTGGAGAGCGAAGCATGGCAAGGCTGATCGTCAAAAGCCCGTACATCAAGTGCGGCGCTGGGCAAAGCGCTGGCGGGTACCTCGAGTACATCGCCACGCGGGAGCGGGTGGAGATCATTCCGGATGGCCGCCCGCCTACCAAAAAGCAGGAACAGCTCATCACAAAGCTGGTAAAAGATTTTCCTGACGCAAAAGAGTTGATGGAGTACGAGGACTACATAGCGCATCCGACCAAGGCAAGTGCATCTGCGCTCATCACGCTGACGCTGGAAACGAATTGGGACAAGCTCTCTTCGGTAGATGGTTACGCCGGGTACATTGCGCTGCGTCCCAGAGCGGAGCGGCTGGGGGAACACGGCCTGTTCGGTGATGACGATGCCGTTGACCTCGCCGCTGTCGCAGACGAACTGGATCACTACACCGGCAACGTGTGGACACACATCATCTCCCTCCACCGGGAGGATGCGGAGCAGCTTCGCTACAACCACGCAGACGCATGGCGCACATTACTGCGTGCCCACCGCAATGACATCGCCGCGGCGATGAAGATCCCGCCGGAGGATTTTCGCTGGTACGCGGCGTTCCATGACGAGGGAAACCATCCCCATGTCCACATGATGGCGTGGTCGGCAAAGCCGAATCAGGCGTACCTGTCCAAAGATGGTATCCGCCAAATCAAGTCCACGCTGACCAACCAGATCTTCCGTCAGGAGTTGCTGCACGTCTACGAGCAGAAAAGCAAATCGCGAGACGAGCTGGTGGCGGAAGTGCGAAAAGCCATGCTGGAATTGGCGAAGGCCATGCGGGAAATGACCTGCATCCACCCGGAGGCAGAGCAGATGATCTGGGATCTGTCGCGACAGCTCGGTCAGGTCGGCGGCAAGAAAACCTATGGCTATCTTCCAAAGCCAATGAAGAAGCTGGTGGATGAGATCGTCGACCAAATGGCGCGGCTCCCCACCGTAGATGCGTGCTACCAGACATGGTGGGAGCTGCAATGTCAGGTGGAGGACTACTACTCCGAAGATAAAAAGAGGATACGCCCGCCGCTGTCTCAGCAGAAGGAATTTCGCCAGATTAAGAATGCGGTCATAAAAGAAGCGGAGCATATCCGCATGAACAAAATCTCCTTCGAAGATACAGCCATGCAGGATGACGGTGAGCAGATCAGCACCTACGATATGAGTTATGCGTGTCAGGATCTGCAAAGCGTGGCGAACGATGATCGTTTCCCTCTGGAGGAACGGGACGAAGCAGCGGAGCAGTTGGAGCAGCTTGCGGAGGACGGTGACGCCTACGCGCAGTACATCATCGGCACGGCGTACCGTGACGGCGGACTGCTGATACCCGACACGGTCAAAGCAAAAAAGCTGTTGGAACGCGCCGCCGAGCAGGACTTGGACGCGGCACAGTACGCCCTCGGCAAGCTGTATCTCTCCGATGATGCCGACGTTCACGATCCCGCCAAGGGCATCTACTGGCTGAAACGCTCTGCGGACAACGGCAACGATTATGCTGCCTACCGGTTGGGCATGGAATATCTCAGCGGCAAAAATACGATAAAAGATGCCGAAACAGCAGTGTCATATTTGCGGCAGGCCGCGAACAATGGGAACGCCTACGCCCAATACCTGTTGGGCAAGCTGACCCTCATGGGCGAGGGCGTTCCGAAGGACATGGACGCCGCCTACAAATGGTTCGCGGCGGCGCGGGATAACGGCCATGCCTACGCGGAATTTTTCATGAAACGCATGGAGCGCGGCGAACAGGAGCCGCCCTCCGTCCTGTTGTCAGCCACCCGGCTGCTCTACCACATGGGCAATATTTTCCGGGACAACGCCCCGGCTCCCACTGCCAACGGCGTTCAAATCGACCGCAAGCGGCTGGCGCAGCTGCGGCAAAAGCGCGTCGTCCTCGGTCACAAGCCGGACGATCATGAGTTGGAACAGCAACAGGGGTATACGATGCAGTTCCATTGATTCAGCAGACGTCCCTGTCACCCCGCACCATACCGCTTGCGGTATTGAAGCGGTGAGGCGCCATAGCGCAGGCGAAACTGCTCGATAAAGTGGCTGAGCTGATTGTAGCCCGTTTCTGCGCAGATCTCGGTGATCGGCCGGTCCGTGCCGACGATCATGCTCTTGGCCATGTAGAGCCGGTATTCATTCCGGTACCGCGTCGGCGTCATGCCGGTGTACTTTTTGAACAATACACTAAGCATGGTGCGGTTGACCGCCGCAGCGGAAGCAAGCTGTCCGGCAGACAGCGGCTCACTGTAATGCTCGTGCAGGTAGCGGAGCGCGGTTTGAAAAAGCCGCGCGTCCTCGCCGTCTTTCTCCGTCCCGCCGCGGAAGCTGCGTGTCAGCTCGTGCAGCACCTGCACGAGCAGTTCATATACAGCGAAGCAGTCCGGCTCGCCCTCCCACGCACAGCAGCCGTGCAGGATCTCCGACCACTCTGCGCGCAGCGGCAGAACGGCGTGGGAAAAGGCTGCATCCTCCAGCAGCGGACAGATATAGCGCCGAAGCAGCGCGGGCGGGAAAAGCTGCTCCGACGCGAAATTGATACACAGCGTTCGCGTGTCGCCCTGCACCGTTCGGGAGCCGTGCAGGTGCCCCGCGTTGACAAGCAGGAGGTCGTCTGGTGTCAGCGCCAGACTCCCGCCCTCAACGGTGTAGTCAAGCGCGCCCTCATAGACCCATGTGAGCTGCACGTCGCTGTGCCAATGGAGCGGGATATGCTCTCTTGCGGCATGGCGGTAGCTTTGGGTATACACCGAGAGCGGAAGGTCGTCCGAAAGCGGCGCGACTTGCTCGTGCAGCTTATCGTCCACCGTCAGATAGAATTCACCCTGTATGCCCTCGCATTTCGGAAACGGTACAGTCATTCTCTCGCCCCCTTTTTCTCTATCCTGCCACATCCCCTCGCAGCGGGAAAGCAAAAAGTGACAGTTTTTGTTTGATATCTGATAGAATTCGCTTTTTCGATCCCGTATACTGGTACCATCACAGAGCAAAACCGATAGTTTGAAGCAGAAGGGAGGAGACTATGCTGATCATCAACGAAGAACGTCTTTTGAAGCGTATCCACACGCTTGGCGCGGTCGGTCTTGACGCCGACGGCCGCCGTACCCGCCTTGCCGCCTCCGATGAGGATAAGGCGGGGCGCGATCTCGTGTCCCGCTGGATGAGCGAGGCCGGTCTCACGGTCGTGACCGACTACATCGGAAATCTCTTTGGTATTTGGGTGCCAGAGGGCTGCGCCGACGCCGCGCCGCTCATGCTTGGCTCACACATTGATACCGTCATCAATGCCGGACAATTTGACGGCTGCTACGGCGTTCTTGCGGCGCTCGAGGTCGTTGAAACGCTCAAGGCATCGGGCTTTGTGCCCGCGCGTCCCATCGCCATCGGCGCGTTCACCAACGAAGAGGGTGTGCGCTACGCGCCCGACATGATGGGTTCTTTCGTCTACGCGGGTGGCTACCCGCTCGAAAAGGCACTTGCCTCTGTCGGCACGGACGGTACGGTGCTCGGCGAGGAGCTCCGACGCATCGGGTACGCGGGTACGGTCGAGCTGGGCTTTCTCAAGCCCTGCGCCTTCGTGGAGCTGCACATTGAGCAGGGACCTATTCTTGACGCCGAGGGCATTTCCATCGGCGCGGTCGAAAACCTGCAAGGCATTTCCTGGCAGCGCGTCACCATCGAAGGAGAGCAGAACCATGCCGGCACCACGCCGACCGCCTACCGCGTGGACGCGGGCCTCGCCGCCGCGAAGGTCATCACCTTCCTGCGCCGCCGCTGTGAGCTGCCGGACAGCCGCACCGTCGCCACCACCGGCTGCATCACGTTCGAGCCAAACGCCATCAACGTCATTCCGTCCAGGGCTGTGTTCACCGTGGACGTCCGCAACCCCGACGCGCAGCAGCTCTGCGCCGAGGAGCAGGCGCTTGCCGACTATCTTGCGGAGCTGGAAAGGACCGACCGCGTCAAGATCACAGCCGAGCGGCTCAGCCGTTTTGATCCGGTACTCTTCGACGAGGGGATCGTGCGGCTCATCGAAGGCTCCGCCGCCGCGCGGGGGCTTTCCTGCCGCCGCATGACCTCCGGCGCAGGGCAGGATGCGCAGATGCTTGCTCGCATCTGTCCCACGGCGATGATCTTCGTTCCAAGCGTCCGCGGCGTCAGCCACAATCCGCTGGAGCTGACACGCGACGCTGACCTTGCCGCCGGCGCCAATGTGTTTCTTGATGTTGTGGCACAGCTTGCCGTGAAAGAATAACAGTAAGCCGTTTTCCAGGGACGCCGCTCACCGCGGCGTCCTTTCTATACTCTCTCGTGCAGAGCGCACATATTTTGCGCTGCTGAAAACAATAGGACCTCTCCAAAAACGCACCGCTGTAACCAAAGAAGATGCTCGAAAAAGTAATAGCTTTCTTCGCGGAGTTGTGGTATGTGTTGTGGCTACCAAAGGAGGTAGCACGATGAACGATTACATGAAGTCCCTGCAAAAGCACTTTGACCGGCAGGAGCATAATGAACTGGATGAGCGGATCAGATGTGTGCGGGAAGAACTGCGTCAGGATTTGGGAACAGAGAGTCGGCGCAGACTGCTCCATCTGCTCGACGCACAGAACACCTTGCTGGTGGACTCCACGCTGATGAGCTTCACCGCGGGCTTCAAGCTGGCGGCCGGTATCGCCGGAGAGCTGGGAACGCCCTACTCCTTCGATGCCGACGAGGAAGAAAAAGCAAAGGAGATGATCACGAATGGCTAAAAAACGCGCCAACGGCGAGGGCAACATTCGCAAGCGCGCAGACGGTCGTTGGGAGGGGCGCTACACAGCAGGCTATCACCCCGAGACAGGAAAGCGCATCATCAAAAATGTGCTGGGTAAGACGCAGGCGGAATGCAAGGCGAAACTCAGTGCCGCAATGGAGGCTACCAGAGGAATCGATGTCAGCCGCGCTGATGAGTACACGGTAGCAACTTGGCTGCGTAGCTGGTATGAGATCTACGCAAAACCGAATATCCGCATCTCAACAGCAAACCGCTATCAACTGATGGTCGAGCAATACACGATTCCCCGCATCGGCAATATCAAACTCACCAAGCTGACTGCCCACGATCTGCAAAAATTCTACAAAGAGCTGATGGAGAATGGGCGTATCGACCGCAAGAGCGGTCATGGCAATCCGGGACTCAGCAGCACGACCGTGCGTAGTCTCCACCTGATGCTGCACAACGCCTTCGAGCGAGCGGTCAAGGAGCGCCTGATTCCGCGCAATCCGACTGAGGACTGCATCGCTCCCAAAATTCAGAAATTTGAGATGCAGATCCTCCAGCCGGAACATATCAAAGAATACCTCGATGCAGCAAACGCCCGCGGACTCCTCCCCATGTTTTATCTGGAGCTGGTCAGCGGACTGCGTAAGGGCGAGCTAACTGCCCTTCTCTGGTCTGACCTTGACGCCCAAAACCGAACCATATCTGTCAGCAAACAGTATGTGAAAAATCCAAATGGTGAACTGGCGCTAACACGACCAAAAACAGAGACATCGGTCCGCAAGGTCAGCATACCGCAAGAAGCAGTAGACCTTCTGATAGCGGAACATAATAAGCATCCTGACAATCCCTACATGTTTCCGTCGCCAATCACGGGCGAGATGTACTATCCCGATTCCATCGTAAACCTGCATAAGAAGATACTAAAAGATGCGGGACTGCCACACATTCGCTTCCATGATCTCAGACACACATTCGCAACCTTGGCACTACAGAATGGCGTAGATGTAAAAACGGTGTCCTCGATGCTGGGCCACTACGATGCGGGATTCACCCTGCGAACCTACACCCACGCCACAAGGCAAAAGCAGGACGAAGCCGCACAAACGATGGGCAGCTTCATGGCGCAAGTGATGTAAGCAGAAAAAGGATGCGAAATACCGGAGAGGGGGCAAAACCTCCTCTCCGGTACTCTTTGAACCTATCGGCACATTTTCGCGTGTGGGTCACGGTGTGGGTCAGGCAGTTGACCCACATTTTGACTCACACCATTTTCGGCGTTTTTGCAACAAAAAAGCACCGAAAACCGAAGTTTTCGATGCTTTTTGGAGCTGCTGGGCAGATTCGAACTGCCGACCTCATCCTTACCAAGGATGCGCTCTACCTACTGAGCTACAGCAGCGAGTGGCGACCACGAAGGGACTCGAACCCTCGACCTCCGGCGTGACAGGCCGGCGTTCTAACCAACTGAACTACATGGCCGTATACGCACGGTGTCGAGTCATCTCGACTCAACAAATTGATTATAGCACTTACAACGTCTGTTGTAAAGAGTTTTTTCTGGCAGGGGCAGAAAGATTCGAACTCTCGACACGCGGTTTTGGAGACCGCTGCTCTACCAGCTGAGCTATACCCCTGTATGGTGGGCCTTCGGGGACTCGAACCCGGGACCGATCGGTTATGAGCCGACTGCTCTGACCAACTGAGCTAAAGGCCCGTTTGGACTCCCTGAGCCAAATTTAAAAGGAAACAGCGCCGCCACCATGTGGCGGCGCTGTTCTGGCTCCCCCTGTTGGGCTCGAACCAACAACCCCGCGGTTAACAGCCGCGTGCTCTACCATTGAGCTAAGGAGGAGTGTTGGCGCTACCTATCTTTCCGGGCCGTTTCCAGCCAAGTATTGTGGGCAGAAGCGAGCTTAACTTCCGTGTTCGGGATGGGAACGGGTGGACCCTCGCCCTAATCAGCACCAACTATTTATGTC
>Ga0256404_1005838_pt1 | contig 21149 bp, 10 predicted proteins | sample RumenRJG_01DNA_FD_185990 | JGI IMG/M metagenome (GOLD analysis project Ga0256404, IMG submission 185990) | Bovine rumen microbial communities from Lethbridge, Alberta, Canada - RJG_01 | ecosystem: Host-associated > Mammals > Digestive system > Stomach > Rumen | place: Canada: Alberta | collected...
TAACTATATCCTGCAACTTCTTTGCCTTCAGAGAAGGATCCATAATATTCAAATTCACCTTGAATGAAATTATTATCAGAATATCCGGCGTATCCGCCATTTTGATAAACTGCTGGATGATATTGAGCTTCTTTATATGCTACATTACTAAATGTACTCTTAAATTCATTAGCGCTTAATGTTTCAATGCCTTCTACTCCAAGTGTATTTCCATATACATGAAGTAAACTAGGTTCTTCATCAACTAAATCTACGTAATCAATTAAACGGACTCTGTCGCCTATATTTTCATAATTAAATGCAAATTCAATAGAATATTCTACATCTTTAAATTCATAAGAGAATTCAATTGAACTTAGTAATACTTCTAAATTATATGAAACTTCTAAATGGAAATGAGGGACTTCCTCTCCTTCTTTAAACATTTCTAATGATGTATCCAAGATGAAGGTAGAAGAATTGTTTGTAAATTTATATGTTGTATCTTTAAAGAAGGTTTCGCTAATTGAAGCGATATCACTTGCGTCTAAATCATTAAATTTAAAGGTATCAATGTTATGGAAATTATTGAAATGCTTAACCATTTCAAACAAATCAAATTCAGTAAATTTATTTATTAACAAATGAATAGAATCTATATCTGTAATACTTTGATATTCAGGGTAATCTAAACATTCACTATTTAATAATGTAAATGAATATTCATCGTTATATGTTTCTCTTAAAAGTAAATTGGCATTGCCATTTAATCCATAAACATCAACTATGTTTCCGTCTCTATTTAAAGTTGAATAGACATAAGAATTTCCAGGAATAGAATAATCAAATGTTGTTGTTTCTTTATTTACATAATCACCTGAAGTATAAACGCTAGTTGCTTTAAGTTTTCTATGTGACTTAATTTCATCTTCAGTAGGGAATTCTAAATTAGAAAACTTCTCGTATCCAGTTAATTCTTTTCCTGGTTCATTTTCTTCGTTCCCTTTATTGTCTCCATTTTCTCCGCTTGGAGTAGGATCTTTCTCATTATTTCCTGTATTATCTTTTTTACCACATCCACTTAAAAGTAAAGATAATAAGGAAAGAGCTAATGCGCTTTTAACAAATTTTTTCATATTAAGTTCCTCAAACATTGATATTAAATTATAAAATAGAATCTAAAAGTTTTTAATAATATAAATCTAAGGATTTATTTATTGATCACTTCTGTTAAATATTTATATCGAGTAAGAACGAATTTCTTAATGAGTTTTTCATCTACGTTAATAGGAATCTCTAAAAAGATTTCATTAAGGATATCTTCAGTTATTTCCTTTAAATGAGCACTCTTTAAGATATCTTTAGCAACTTTGTTTCTTCTTAAAAACCTAGCAAAATATTGTAAAAAGCCTTCAGAAGTCGAACAATTTAATTCAATTGTTCTGCTAACTAATGAGAGGTTGTCATCAAAATTAGGAGCTAACGATAGTATCTTTCCTGACTTTTTGTCTCTAAGAATTCCATAATTTTCGTTATGCCTATCAAGGTTATTTAAGATTGCATCGTAATAAAGAAGAATTAAATAGTCTTTAGCGATCTCACTAGATACATTAAGTAATTCATTAAGAACATAGTCATAATCTTCGTCTAGCCCAACTAAAGCAACCATTGGTTCAAAATTAGTGTCACTTGCAAAATTTTCTGTTTTAATGAATCCTTCTTCATATTCATAGTGAGCTGTAGGAACATGAAGCCTTTCTAATAAGCGCGAATAAAATAATTCACTAAATATCTCATTAGGTGTTCCTACTTTATAAAGGAACCATTTACCATTTTCATTCTTCCATCCTTTTTCATAACTTCCAGGAGTTGTTAATTCAGGGGTAAGAACAATTTTTCTAGGGAATATAGTAACTAATCCCCTAAGAGCTAAATCAAAAAAGATATCATTAGAAAAAGTAACATCCTCGTAGTTGAGTTTACTGTGTTTTGGCTTAAACCAATATGAATCGCTAATTGATGCAGCATAACTACATAAAGAGATCATTTCTTCTTCATCTTCTTTAATATTCATTACTTTCTTTAATAGCCTTGTGTTTGTTCTACTTGTGTCAATGACTCTAGTTCTTAAAAAAGCATTTAATGAATGTGTCCTTTTTATAATTAAAGGAGCATGCTCATCATCTATCATAACTAAGTTCCCGTTTTCATATTCGGCGACAGGCATATTTTCATTCATAACGTAGCCAGTTAGATTACGAGCGTTATTTGATAAAAAGAGATTTCGATTTCCGCTCTTTAAATATTCTCTTACTTTTTCTTCTACTTCTTTTCTTCTTTCTATTGCTTTTTTAAGTTCTTCTAACTCCTCACCTTTAACTAACTTTATTTTCTTTTGACCATTATCAAAATATTGCCAATAAGAATATTCAATTCCTTTAATCTTTTTAATATAGATATTTCCTTTAGGCAGATTATTTAATTCGGTAAATAAAGAATAAAACGACTCCATAAATAAATGATATATAAGTTAACAAACTTTGCAAATATGTTAGTAAGTTGTGCCCAGTTATAATATCTTCTATGCCTTTAAAATATGAGAATTTTTTTGAACTATTTTATCTTTACAAAATCTAGTGTTGAAAATTTAGTATTGGTTAAATATTTAAACTTAACCATAGTAAAAACTGATGACTTATTTTAAGTAATTGGCAAACGCAATCAACCCAAATATAATCCTTTTAAGTAAAAATATTGGGGTTTTGCAGGCTTTTTGCAAAAATTATTCATCAAGAATATCAACTTTATTCATGTTAATATCAAGTACTTCTGTGTAATCAACACCTAATTCATCAATCAAAACATTTGCAAAAGCTTTAAAATCAAAGTCATCTTTACGAATGATTTTTTCAAAACCTTTGTCTTCTTTATCAGATCTAAAAGCAAACCCAATTCTACATTCTTCTAAATATTTAATAAAATAATCAAAGATATCACTTACTGCTTCAAGGAAAATTTTTAGTATATTTCCGGTATTAATATTTACGTATCTTAAAGACAACCCATTAGGATGAGTCATGTTGCAAGAAAGGACAAACGTATTGAAATATATACCCGCTTTTTCTTTATTAACCTTATTCAAAAAAGTTTCAACTTGAGTAGTAAAATTAGGCATTCTGTGATCAATTATATATGTAGGATTTTTCTCAATTCTCGATAAGAACAAGTCAAAAGATAGGTTATTTAAACTTTGCTTGTTCTTCTCATATACTTCTTTAAGTTTAGGAAATGTTTCAGCTTCTCTATTAAAGAACAAACTTGAGCCATAATTAATAGCATCGACATAATCAGCAAATGCTCCATTACGTTTTCCAAATGAATATTTTTCATAAAAACGAGACAATAATGAGGTTTTTTCATAAAAAATCTTTATCATAGGTAAAAATTCTAAATCAAGATTGTTGATATGACAGTAATAAATATTGTCGATAATAAGTAAAAATTCTAATAGAGTTGAGTATTCAAGGTAATAACCTAAAGTATCAAAAATTTCTAAGGTTACGTGAACCATACCATTAAAATCTCTATAGAGATCAGTTAATTCCTTATTATATGAAATAGGGAGGATTGGCGGTGTGCTAATTCTAGGATTAAATTCTTTCTTTAAGTCTTTGCAAAGTAAAAGCACCTCTTCATAAAACAAAGGATTTCTAGATGTATCAGTTATTGCATGTTCATGAGCTAGAAGAGGAGCGTAATGTAATCTAAAACCTAGATAATCATAATCTCTCATTAATTTGCTAGTTTTTTCATAGTTGTTTTCTTCTTGAAAGGCGCATTCAATAACATTTCTAGGCTTAGAAAAATCATCAATAAATCCTAATAGGAAGAATGGCTTTGTACTTTTAACAATATATTCATTAATAAGATTTGTTTTAATATTGATCTCAGCCTTAATTTTATAAAGTTCCTTACTGCCAAAAGCTTTTTGGCGCAACTGATGATTAAAAATTTTGTAATTGACGTTCGGAATTTTTTGATTTTCTAAAATGTGTTGTATTGCTGACGTTTCAAAAGATCTTCTCATATAGACAAAGAAAAGAGGATTATCAATATTGTCTTCACCATGTACAATTTCTCTCCAAAACGAAGCAAAATTGCACATACGTGCTTCTTCTATTTCTTGATGCTTAATAAACAAATCTGCTTTTTCTTCATTAGAAATAGCATCGAGTTTTGAATTAAAACCTTCCTCAATATTAAAAGCTAAATCAGAAAGCTTCCTATAGAAAGTTTCTAACTTTTTTGCTCGAGAAAAATCTTTTGTTTTTGCCATGAAAATATTTTACATTATGAACAATTATTCACGCATTAAATATGATTAATAATTTAAGGAGGTGTGGTGCAAACGGGAGTTAATCGAAAACGTAAAAGTTATCAAAACGTTTCACAATAAAGCATGCTTTTGTTATTTTTAGTATCTTTCACTGTGTCCTATTGTAAATCAGGTCAACCCTTGTCACCGGTAACATGTCTTTCTTTAAGTAAGATAGAGTATTTTAAAGGAAGTATTTGTCTTAGATTTATATAACTTATTGTTAAAAGTACACTTCAAATTCCTTTGTTAAAAGGCAGGCAAATTTGGATTTGTTCTTTTGCATTTCTTGGATTTAATTCTTGCCAAAAATGGGATTTATTTTAATCCATTTCTGGGATTTTACATTTCTTTTGTTCCTAAAAAGTGCTATTCGTTAAGCGAGGATAATTAATATGAAAGAGAAAGAATATATTGCTAGATTGCTCGATAAGACATTAGAGTTTGGGCTTAAATCATAAGGAGCAGTCCTTGTTGTTGATCCTAAATCATGTGGCAAATCTACTACGGCTAAGCACCAAGCTAAAACAATTATTGATCTAACTGATGACGATACTAAAAAACAACAAATTGATTTAGCAAGAGCATCGTCTGCAAGATTCTTAAATCACTTGGAACATATCTCAATGAGAATGTTATTTTATATCCTTGATTGTTTGAATAAAATCTCTTGTGTGGTTTTGATAAGAAATATATAGCTAAAGGGATAAATAGGCTTATAAATAAACAAAAATGAACGTTCTTTAACCAAATTTAACGCCCGTTTGCACCACTCTCTCCACAATAATTTAAAACTTGTGTCCCTAAAGAACTTTATGGTACTAGATTTTAGTTCTCTAAATACCACTTAACAACTTCTTCAATTGAGTCGTCAAAATCAAAAAACCTTGCAAATCCCAACTCTTTTTCAATTTTTGAACAATTTAGCGAATATCTAAAGTCGTGTCCTGGTCTATCCTCTACGTATTTAATTAATGATTCTGGTTTATCCATAATCTTTAAAATTTTATGAACAATTTCATTATTGGAATATTCGTTATTTCCAGCAACATTATATATCTCGCCTACTCTTCCATTTCTAACAATTAAATCTATTGCTCTAGAGTGATCCATTACGTGAATCCAATCTCTCATATTTGTACCATCACCATAAATATGGATCTCTTCATTTCGTTTTAATCTAGAAATAACGTTAGGAATTAATTTTTCTTCATTTTGCATTATTCCATAGTTATTCGTGCATCTAGAAATAGTTATTGGAGTTCCATATGTTTTAAAATAAGAAAGGCAAAGCAAATCCCCTCCAGCTTTACTAGCTGAATATGGTGATGAAGGATTTAACGCACTATCTTCTTTAAAAGAAGGCTTTTCATCTTTCTTTTTAATATCGCCATATACTTCATCCGTTGAAACTTGATGAAACCTAGGAATTTTAAATTCATTAACTGCATTAAGTAAAACACCGACTCCATCGACATTAGTTTTAATAAAAATAAGCGGGTCTAAAATAGCCTTGTCAACATGAGTTTCAGCTGCAAAATTTACTAAATAATCAACTTTTAAGTTTTCTAAAGCATGTCTTACATCAGACTCACTACATATATCGCCTTTAATAAATTTAAATCTAGGGTTTTCAATATATCTTTCAATATTATTTAAGTTCCCAGCGTATGTTAGTTTGTCAAAACAAATAACGTCATCATCTGGATATGTTTCCATAATATACTTAATGAAGTTTGCTCCAATAAACCCTGCGCCACCCGATATAAACCAGCACTTCTTTTCCATATAACTAATTATACAAAATTTCTATGTGAACCTCTAAAAGTAATTAAAAATCATTAGTTTAAATGACATATTTGTACCCTAAATTATGGTATAAAATTAAGTCGAATATGACTAATTATTTTGATATTACCTAATATTTCCGTTAAAATTTAAAATTTTATTTTATAAAATTTGTACCATATTTTCATATAGCGAAAGTAAATTCGATTTTATATTTAAGGAAAACATTTTTTCTTCTTGCTATAATTAAAGAATGAATTATTTTAAGATTTATCGACACGCAACTCTTGGAATTGGTATACAAGATTTAAGTAAACCAAACAATTCAGAATATTTAAATATTTATTTTCCTTCGGTCTCTAGACAAGTTACTTTAGTGAGAAACTTTTCAGAAAATATGATTGCCGATGATGCAACAATTTACGAAATATTAAATTCTGGCATGCTTAAATCGTGTTTTGATAGTTGGACAAAACGAAAAGCAAGCGCACTTTATGATACTCCCAGAATTATAAAAGAAAGTGATACCGAATTAATTACTGCAATCCAAGGTTCAGGGTATAAAGAATATGAAGTCTGTTTGGACTACAATCAATCAAAAGGACTTTTAAAACTTGATTGTTCTTGTCCTGTTGATGGTTTATGTAAGCATATGTACGCCGTTATTGACCATTTTAAAAGTAATATCAGTTATGAAAAACTTACTCCAAAAGACAACGGATTACTCTCACCTCAAGAAATCGCAAAATATCCTCTTCTAGGTAATTTAAGTTACATTGATTTTAAAGCTCAAGTTAAAAAATTAGTTTCTGACAAAGAATATTTAAACGATGTCTTAAATTTCATTTATCAAAAAGATAATGGCAATATAGAAAACTTTAAAACAAACCTTAATTATTTAGTGCCGGCTTTTTCATTCTCGATAGTAAAAGACTTATTAGAAAAATTAATTAGATCAAGCGACGATTCTTATAAAGAAATGCTTACAAAAATTGATGCTTATTTTCTTGAAACTCTCAAAAATTATGAATCTATTGAACCAAAATTTTCAAATCTATTAATTACATCAACTATAACCTTCAAAAAACTAGATTTGTTGCTTTCTTACATAAAAAGAACTTCTTTATCGAATAAAGAAATTGTTGAAATAATAGTCGACTATATAAGGGCAAATTCACTCTCTTTTGAATCAGCCTTAAAAATACTTATCACATTAAAAAGTACATATGATGATTTTACCTTACTTGATGCTATCTATACTGAAGTTGGATCATATAAATACTCTGACATCTTAATGTTTGGCTACTACTCTTCATTAAGTAAGACTAGGACTCTATTAACGGTTGATGAGATAAAAAGCCTTTATGAAACATTTAATAATGCAGTTGACCTCCTTCCATATCTAGCAAAAATCTCAATCTTTAAAGAGAATGAAGCTCCTATTGTATCTAGACTTTTATTCAAGGCAATGAGAGAAAGTTACGAAACCGTTAAAAAGAAAACGTTCATTTCTACTTTAAATAACCTTCCAAACTCAACTATTTTGCAATTAATAATAGAGGTCAATGAGTTAAGGACAAGCAAGAGAAAATATTTCGATTACTTATATAAGACTAATTCAAAATCTTATTACACCAATTTTTTTGATGAATTTAATGAAGATAAAAATGTCCCACTAGAATTAAAGAAGAAATTTGATAAAGCTCTAATTGAATCAGAAGATTATAACTTTACAGGTCTTACAACATACTTCGATTTAGAGACAGAATTTAGTAAAGAAGAAGATGAACCTATTTTAACTACAAGAATCAAGTTTAAAGGTGCTCAAGAAAGCCTTTTTGAATTCACATTTTCACGAAAAGGCGTATATATTAATACCCTTTTAGCTAATCCTGATTTCTGTTTTGAATTATTTGTTTATGCTTTGCATTTACCTGAATTCGAGAATAACCTACAAACAGTGAACAATTTCATTGAAGAATACGATGCCTACCTATTAAAAATCGATGAACAAGAATTCAACGTTAAGCTCAAAGAATTATTAAAAAACATCGCTAGGAATAGCATTATAGAAAGTGGAATGAAAGCCAATTTATATCCTTGTCTTTACTATAATTCTCAAGAGGGAATCTATAACATCTATTTTAAAATTGGTCGCTCAAAGAAATATAAGGTCAAAAGCATTCGTGAATTACTTCAAAGAATTCATGACAAAGAAACTTTTAAATATGGAAAAGACCTCATTTTAGTTCATGAACCAGAATCATTCTCTGATGAGGCTTTAACTATCATCAACATAATTACAGCAAAAGAATATATACCTTCAAAATTTTATAGAAACGCTTATGAAGATAATAGTGACACAATCTCTCAAATATTATCAAACGTAAATGAACTAGATGTAGAGATTAATGATTCTCTTTATCATTACTCTTCTACTCCTCTTGATGTCAAATTTAATGTTAGTGATAACTATGGCATCAAACCTATATATCCTAAACAATATAAGCAATTCATAGACGGGTATTTGATTAACGACAAAATCCATGAAATTCGTCCATTCTCTAACAATAAAAACGTCCAACAATTATTTAGATTAATTAGCGAGCATCCTCAAGGAAAGATTAAAGAAAACCTTATAGATTTTAATCATTCTTTCATTAACAAAAACAAAGATATTTTTGAATTGAGTGAAGCTGTTAAAAAAGAGATTTCAAAAAACCAAACCGACATTAAAATTTATTTTGATTATAGAAATAGTTCAATTTTTGTTTCTCTTAAAGTTTTTTACGGAGACCAACAAATAAAGCTTACTGAAATTACCTCACTATATGATATTGAAAATTTAACAAGTCTAGTGAAAACATTAGAAGGTTTTGGTTTTGAAGGCAAAGAACTTAAAGGCCATGATAACATCTATAACTTTATGTTTGGATCACTACAAGCCATCAAAGATTATGGGGAGGTCTATTTCTCTGAAAACTTAAAAGTTAAGGCTGATAAAATTAAATTACCACAAATCATTATTAGGCAAGGTTCTACTCTTCTTGATGTACTTCTTGAAAATTCTGAATATTCAAACGAGGAATTATATAAGATTTACGAAGCCATTAAGCATAAACAAAAATTTGTGAAATTAAATGATGAATTCATTAACCTAAACACCGATGAAGCAAAAGAATTCGCTAGAGAACTTGATAACTTTGAACTCGTCGGAGATAAAAAGATTCTTGAAGAATCTCATGTCCCTACTTACTATGCCTTTAAAGCGCTTAAAAATAACGATGTTAAAGTTGATGACTATATTGAAAAAGTCTTTGATGAATTAAGGAATTTCTCTGACAATTTAGTAAAAATACCTGAGATTAACGGGGTTTTACGTCCATATCAAGAGGAAGGCGTTAGATGGTTAGATGTTTTATATCACAATCAACTTGGTGGAATTTTAGCCGATGATATGGGACTAGGCAAAACAATAGAAACCATTGCTTTCATGAAGTTAGAAAAAATGAAAAAACCTAATTTAATTGTTTGTCCTAAATCGCTCATCTTTAACTGGCAAAGTGAATTTAATAGATTTGCTCCTGAAATCAAAGTTGTTCCAATTGTCGGGCTTGCTGAATCTAGAAAAGCAATCATTAATTCAATTAATCCAAAAGAATTTGCTGTCTACATTATCTCTTACGATTCATTAAGAAACGAAATTGAAAACCTTTGCAACATTGAATTTAACATCACGATTCTTGATGAAGCTCAATTCATCAAAAATGTTTTTGCTAAAAAGACCCAAGCTGTTAAGAATTTAACTTCACTTCATTCTTATGCTTTAACAGGCACACCAATTGAAAACACAATCATTGATTTATGGTCAATTTTTGATTTCTTAATGCCAAATTATCTTAAAACATTTAATGAATTTAAACGCGATAGCGAAGACGAATCAAGTTTAGATATCACTAGACAATTAACTACGCCATTTATTCTTAGACGTAGAAAACAAGATGTTCTTAAAGACTTACCAGAAAAATATGAGGTCTTATACACAGCCGAAATGACTACAGAACAACGTAAGATTTATGATGCATATCGCCTTAAAGCTCAAGAAGTTTCTGATAATGCTGATGGAAAAGCTATCTTTGAAGTTTTATCCTTCATTACTAGACTTAGACAAATCTGCGTTGATCCATCTTTATTTATAGAGGATTATAAGGGAGATTCAGGAAAGATTATTGCTTTAAAAGAAATTCTTGAACAAAAACTTGCAGAAGGTCACCGTGTTTTAATCTTCTCTCAATTTGTTACTGCTTTAAATAAAGTTTCTTCTTTATTAAAAGAAATGAAGGTGACATTTAACACTATTACGGGCGACACTCCTGCTAAAACTAGACTTGAAATAGCTAATGATTTTAACTCTAAAGAAGAAACAAAAGTTTTATTAATCTCACTTAAAGCTGGTGGAACAGGCCTTAATTTAATCGGTGCTGATACTGTTATTCATCTTGATCCATGGTGGAATATTGCAGCTGAAAATCAAGCAGGCGATAGAGCACATAGAATTGGTCAAACTAAAACCGTTGAAATCATCAAACTCATTATCGATGATTCGATAGAAAAACGAGTTATCGAACTTCAAAATACCAAGAAAGATTTAGTCGATAAAATGATTGCTGATGATGCTTCAGGAATTAAGAACCTATCGATTTCAGATTTGAAACTGCTCTTAAAATCTTAGTAAATTAAAAGATTCCATTCATAATAAACATAATTTCTAATTAATAGTGGTATATATATTTGTTTCTTTTGGTTCTCTTAATTCTAGCGGGGTTTTTCTAAAAAATTTATAAGTCAAAACTAGATTCTTAAAAATACAACTGAATATGTCTATAAAACACACTTTTAAATAGTTTTATGAACTACCATTTATAAAGATTAATTCTTTAAAGAAGTTAAAGGAACGACATAAACGCCATCAGGTCGTTTATAAGCGGCATTAGACAAACCGCATATAACGCAAAGAGATTGTGCAGGTTTGCCACCATGTTCTGCGATATCTTTATTTATTTTGATTAATTTTGCTGCAGCTGAATCTATTTGATTGGCTCCTAGTTTAATTTCTATTGCACACCAATTGCCATCTTCAAGTTCAATTACAGCATCAATTTCATTATTTGAATAATCTTGATAATGGAATAACTCAGCATTAAATGTTTGAGCGTATATTCTTAGGTCTCGTTCGACTAACGCCTCAAACATAAAACCAAATGTATCTAAATCAGTCATTAATTTTATTTCATTTAGATTAAGAGCTGCACACGCGAGTGCCGGATCACAAAAATGCCTTTTTTCGCCTTGCTTGATTCTTAATGAAGAACGAATCGCAGGACTAAATGGTTTTTGATTGTCTAATAAAAATAAACGGGATAGTGAATTTAAATATTTATTTATAGTTTCATCACTAACTAGTCCTTTATCGTTAGCTGAAATATCTTTTGATAATGACAAATTTGTAATTGTTGTAGACTCATTTCTCGCTAATGACCTTAAAAGAAGGTTGACTTTGTTAGTTTCATATTTAACATTTTCATCAAGTTTTTGAATGTCTTCGTATAAAACACTTTCGATGTATCCTTTTGGTAACAATCCCGCTTTTTCTTTTGAAACATTAATATTATCTGGCCATCCACCTCTTACAATTAAATATGCTAATTTTTCTAAATCTACATCACCAGTAAGAATAGTTTCATCAAAAGAATTACCACATATCTCTTTTAAGGATACTTTACCATCAGAATCACCTGACTCAAACAAACTCATTGTATGCATGCGTAATTTAAAAATTCTACCAGTTCCAGAATGTAAAACGCCTTTTCTGATAGGCGTAGAAGAACCCGTTAAAATATATTGGCCTTTTAGGTTTGTTTCGTCGACCTTCATTCTAGTAGCATCCCACAGCGAAGGCACCTCTTGCCATTCATCAATTAATCGTGGCAAATCACCGTTTAAAACTTTTAATGGATCCATTTCTGCTAATCGTCTGTTGGTGAAATTATTAGAGGGGTCGCCTACATAATATTGAGACGAGGAGTGATAAGTTGACGTCCATGTTTTGCCACACCACTTAGGACCTTCGATGCAAATTGCTTTTGCTAAATTAAGATACTCTTCTACCTTATTATCTATTAACCTAGGTTTATAATCATTTTTATTCATGGGATGTTTCCTCCGATGAGATATTTTTATTATAAATTAAATATAATGTATTTCAAGAAATTTGGAAACTTTTTTATATTTTACTTGGAAGCTTTTTTAAATTTTACTTGGAAACTTTTTTATATTTTACTTGGAAACTTTTTAAGTGCTTTTTAGAAAAGGCAAAAAATAGTTAAAGGTAGTAAACAAGGACTTTGTGCTGCAAAGTCCTTGTCTAAATCTGATGGAATCCTTGTTCTTTTTTTAATACAACGCGAGTGATTTTTATAATTTTGTCCCTCTAAAAATTAAAGTGTAGATTTAATCGAACTTTTTATGTGTACAAAATCACCCGCAACTGTACGAAACCACCTAGAGAAGGTTAAAAAAACAATGATTTTTGCTCAATTTAGTACTAAAAATGGTAAAAGATTTGGAGTGCCTCCAGGCAGTATCAAACTACATTGTTATGATTCCGATGTCAAGTTTAAGAATTTGGACTAAGTTATAGTAGACTTCAAAAGGTGGCTTTTTCTTCCTTCTTCATAGAATTTTAATGCCTCTACTCCGATACCTAAAACACCTGCTAGTTTAGAACGATTTATACATCCAGTTTCTCTTGCCTTCTTAATAGCGGCTCCTACTTCTTTATTCGTAATTTCCTTCAAGGAATTTAACTTGAAGTTCGCTACTACTTCTAGCCATCTCTCATACATAAATGTAATTCATTGCCTCTAGAGAAATCACACTCTGGAATATGTCCTTTTTCTTTTGTTCTAATAAACTCTTTTTTTCTTCAGTTAATCCTTTCATGTACTCCAGATAATTGACATACCACCAGTTGGCTTCGGTGTATTCTTCATGTTCAATCCAAACATGATCATGTTTATGAGCGAAAATATACATTCTCGTTCTGTTGAATGACCTGATGAAGTCATCAAATCCGTTCTGGTCTTTTCTAAAAATAAAGTACTTCATGTGTCCATAAATCACAATCGAGTAGAGTAGGAAAATGATTATTTCCAATCATTTTCCATCCCCTCTCACACCACCACATCGTGCCGTTCGGCAATGGGCGGTTCAATTCATAAGTTTAATTTCAACCTAAATAATAATCTAGGGCAAAGACTAATCCTCTTCGTCCTTTCTTTATATTTGGTTTGTCTACTTTCTTTCTTTTCATTGTCTAGTAGAAACCTTCTTTGGATTACCCATTAGGATACGCCTAACCTCTCATCTTTATTTATTCTAATTATCTACTAGTGATTTCAAGACTTTAGTAATCTTATGAATTGTTCGGTCCTTCAGTATTTGGCTATACCTACTATGACCTCTGCTGACTTCCTATAGTTCGTTGTTACTACTAATTCGTCTATAGGACATCTCGGGATAAGTTATATATCTTTCCTCGTTTACCCACTTAATTTACCGATTAGGTTTACGTTTGTCTTTAGGACTTTGTTATGCTTAGTTAACTCATCCACCTAATGGGCCTTAATATTAAGTTCTTATTCATAGGGCCACGATTTCGCTATTGCTTCTTTTCACTCTCCATTACTGGTTTACGCTTTGCAAGTTGCTATCGAGTTGGCGACAACTACCTCTCTTGGGACTTTCACCCTAGACATATAACATGCCCGACATACTAAGAAAAAGGGAGATTTCTCTCCCTTAAATTTGCTTAGAAACTATAACCTATTTTTCTTCGTTTTTCTTTTCAGGTTTTAAATAGTGAGTTTCTTTTTTGTATTTTGGAGCTTCTTTATCGCCTTTCATGAATGCACCAAGACCTTTGAAGAAATGACCATCAAACATCATTCTAATACCCTCAGCAGATTTCATTGGCATACCCATCATTCTAGAAAGAGCTCTAACTGGGAATCCATATGGACCCATTTCAATCATGTTAGCGAGATTCTTATTATGTTTATTTCCAAATCTAACCAAGAATCTTAATAATTTACCTGTTAATCTACCTGTCCACCCTCTTGCTCTAGGAAGATCACAGAATAAGTTATTCATTGTAACATGAATCCTCTTTTTCTTTTCATTTACATATGTAAATGATGTTGTTGGAAGCTCTTTGCCATAAAGTTTTTTGAATTCTTCATCGCTAACTTCTGTAACTTTTCCTGAGAAATAGGAAGGTAATTCTTCGGCAGAATATGGTAATTCATCAGTTGTAGCAAGTTTTTTATAGACACCTTCGAGTCTAACATCTCTGCTTGAAGCTGAGATATATAATTGATATAAGCCACCTTCAACTTCGAATTTATGTGTCTTAACATTGAAATATCTAAATGTCTTGTCATCGAATGGAATAAAGACAACTTGGCTTTCTCCTGGTGCGAGTAATTTTGTCTTTTCAAAACCTTTTAATTCTTTTGCAGGACGGAAAATTTTGCTATCTTTCATGCCAACATAGAGTTGAACAATTTCTTTACCTGCAACTTTACCAGTGTTAGTAATCTTAACTTCAACGCCTTTTTCACTAACAACTAAGTCGCTATATTCAAATGTTGTAAATGATAAACCAAAGCCAAATGGATATTTAACTGCGATTTGGTTCTTATCATAATATCTATAACCTACGAATAAGCCTTCTTTATAAGGAACTAGGAGTTCGCCTGTTGAGAAATTCTTTCTTGCAGGTGTATCTTCATATGAACATGGATAGGTTTCGCTTAACTTACCGCTTGGGTTTAAATCACCATTAATGATATCTAAGATTGCGTTACATCCTGCTTGTCCACTAAGTGCGCCATGTAAAACGCCATCACAATATTTGTCCCAGCTCATATCAACAACTGCGCCAGTTGAAAGTAAAGCAACAACTTTCTTGCCTAATGCTCTAATATCTTTTAATAAATCAATTTGGTTTTGTGGTAGGTTAATTGTTTCTCTATCAAGACCTTCCGATTCAGTAACTTCATCAAGTCCTAAGAAATAGAGAATAATGTCTGCTTTCTTAGCAAGTTCAATAGCTTCTTCATATAATTTCTTGTCTTTTTTGCCATATCTATTGAAGCCAGCAGCAAATCCGACATAACCGAATTTAAATTTGCCAACAAGATCAGCAAAATTATCAAGTCTAGTTGCATTGACAAGAGATGAACCAGCACCTTGGTAACGTGGAGCGTTAGCAAAATCACCAATAACAGCAACCTTGTCTTCTTTCTTAAATGGGAGAATGCCATCATCGTTCTTTAAAAGAACCATTGTTTCATCACTTGCACGTTTTGCGATTTGGTGATGTGCTTCTTCCATTTCTGGATAGCAATGCATACCAGTTAATTTATTGCCATCGGCATCTTTTTCAATCTTTGTTGTAAGTTTATGTGCTTTTCTTGCTTCGCTTGTTCTAATAGCAAGGTCAATAATTCTGTCGCAAGCTTCATCGACAACTTTTTCATCAAGAGTTCCAGCTTTGACAGCTCTAGCAATTTCTCTATCTGTATCGCCATTATTTCCTGGCATTTCAAGTTCATTACCAACAAGTAAACCAGCGATTCTATCATTTTCTCCGCCCCAGTCAGTAACAACAATACCTTCATAACCCCATGCGTCTCTTAAAACTTCTTTCATTAAATATGGGTTTTCATTTGTGAAATAGCCATTGCACATATTATATGAAGACATGATTGACATTGGTTTGCCTTCTTTAACAGCAATTTCAAAGTTAGTTAAATAAATTTCTCTAAGTGTTCTTTCATCAATGATTGAATCACTATAAATTCTTCTCTTTTCTTGGGAGTTAGCGGCAAAGTGTTTAACACATGCTGAAATTCCGTTTTCTTGGATACCTTGAATCATATTTGCACTTAATTTACCTGCTAAATATGGATCTTCACTAAAATATTCAAAGCATCTTCCGCATCTTGGGTCTCTCTTAATGTTAATACCAGGACCTAAGAGCATATTAACGTCTAATTGGATTGCTTCTTCACCTAATGCTTTACCAACTTCTTTTAAAAGTTCTTTATCCCATGAATTTGCAAGGGCACTTGCAGTTGGAAAACATGTTGCTGGTAAAGATGGATTTAAGCCTAATTGGTCTGCACTTGCAGCTTGTTTTCTTAAGCCGTGAGGACCATCACTTAAAAACATTCCTGGGATTCCATATTCAGGATAATCCATTGACTCCCAGAAATTCTTACCGCTAAGAAGAGATGTTTTTTCTTCAAGCGTCATTTTAGCTAGAATGTCAGCGTGTTTCATTTATAAATCTCCCGTAAATTATAATTATGGTTTACTACGTAAACCGACTGATAATTAATTATATCAATTTTAGTTTCACTAATTAAGAAACTATTTATCAATTAACCACCAAATTTATTGCTATTATAGATTAAATTCCTGCATTAAACTTACCATTTTTCGTAGACTGTACTTTTTGTTTCGTAAGATGAAAATTACCTTTAAAATACTCTTTCAAAAATCAAAAACAATCGGTACGTGCATCAGTTTTTATCTCGTATTAAGCAAATAAATCATCTAAGGTTAAGACTCTATTTACTGCGTTTCTATATTTGCTATTAGTAAGTCCAAAAGTTGTTATAAAGACAGTTTGAATGTCTTTTTTTGTCTTAGTGAAAGAAACAAAGTTATCAACTGCTTGTGCTAATTTTAGATAGGTATCTTTATCTAATTCGAATACGTTTTTAGTAAATTTAACCTCACATAAATTTATTGTTCTATCTTTTCGTTCAATAACTAAATCGATTTGAGAACCTTTCTTTTCTTCGGTTGGAGAAATGCTCCAGTTATATTCAGCATTAGTTTGGCTAATCCTTAATGCATCTTTTATGTAATCTAAGTGATCGAAACACAAGAGTTCAAAAGATAAACCTTCCCATGCATTTCTTAAAGGTGAATTATAATTTTGCGACCAGAATTTTTTATTTCTACCTTTGTTATCTAAAACAAATTTAAGATTAAAAATTGTGAAGAAATCCGAAAGTCGATATAAGTTAAGCTTTCTACCATCTCTAATAGATGTAAACCTCCTAATAAATCCACTTTTCTCTAAAACATCTAAACGATTAGAAAGATAGCCGTTATTATGATTTATTTTATCGCTAACAAAATCTTCTCTTTTTAGGCCACCTGGATTTTTTGATAATTGATCTAAAATCTCATGATAAGCTTTTCCGTTTTTGAATAAAGTTTTGCATAAAGTCTCATATTCATCAGCAAGTTGTCCCTCATTATCAAATAATAAATCATCAACATTTTCATCAAACGTTTTTGCTGTGTTTAAATAACTTAAATAATATGGGATTCCGCCAAAGATCATATAGCATTCAGCGATAGTAAATCTACTCCAATGTGCTCCTTTTTTAATCAAATATTCTTCGGTTTCTTTTAAAGTGAAAGGCTTAACTAAAATCTCGCTAGTTTTTCGATTATACAAACCACCTTTGTTCTTTTTAATCTTATTGATTAACCACGATGAATCCGAGCCACATATTATAAAAACTAAATTATCAACTCTGGATCCATAACCATTCCAAAAATTCTCAAAACTCTGCAAAAATCCACTTTTTTGTGTATTTAGCCAAGGCATTTCATCAAAGAAAACAACAACTTTTTCTTTCGATCTTTTTTGTTCGATATACCTTTTAAGTAACTCAAAAGCTTTATCCCAAGATGCAATTTCATCTATTTCCCTATTTGTTCTAAAGCTTAATTCTTTTTTAAAAATATTGAGTTCTTCTTCCATGTCTCCATTAAATTGACCGCAAATAGAAAAATCAAAATTATGTGAAAAATAATGTTCAATTAAGTGTGTTTTCCCAACTCTTCTTCTACCATAAACCATTACAAGTTGAGCAGTTTCTTCAAGCATCACTTTATCTAAAAGTTCAATTTGTTTTCTTCTTCCTATAAGCATTATTTTTCCTCCTATTTTATATAAATATTAGTATATTTTAGACAAAAAATAAATTATAAATTGTCTAAAAGTTGATAAATTGTTTAATTTTAGACAAAAAATAATCTATAAATTGTCTAAAAGTTGATAAATTGTTTAATTTTAGACAAAAAATAAATTATAAATTGTCTAAAAGTTGATAAATTGTTTAATTTTAGACAAAAAATAATCTATAAATTGTCTAAAAATATGTGAACAGCTAAATTTTAGACAACTAATAATTAAATACAAATCGACTTTTTATTTGCTTCAAATTGAATTCTATATATTGGTACATTATGGAAACTATGCTAAATAAAGGTAAATAAAGCAATGCCAAAAGGAACACTATGAAAAAGAGATATCAATGACAAGAAATACTATTACCACCAATATTTAGATAATGATGATTAAAAATCAAAAGACTTATTTCAATAAGCATTTCGATAGACATATCAATCTTCAGTAGTAAACTATAGTGTTAGTTAGTAATAACTAACTACATTAACGGAGGACACATTATGTCACCAATTGTTAACACAATTTTAGGTATCAGTATTATTTTTATTTGTACAACTTTAGGTGCTGCTTTTGTTTTCTTCTTTAGAGGAAAAGAAATCTCACCAAAAGTTAATCAAATATTCTTAGGATTTGCTAGCGGCATCATGCTAGCTGCATCTATATTTTCTTTAATTATTCCAGCATTAGAAAGTGAAATCACTTATGCTCCAAATTGGGTAGTCGTTGCTGGCGCAACACTTCTCGGAGCAATATTCATCTGGGCTATAGATAAACTGGTTCCACATATTCATCAATCGAAAAACGAAGAAGGCATTAAAACAAATAAAGTAAGCAAAACTCAAAAAATGTTTCTTGCTGTAACAATTCATAACGTACCAGAAGGCTTATCGGTCGGTATTGCTTATGGAGTTGCCTTGGCTTCATGGAATACAAATCCTGCTGCAGCGTTAACTGGTGCACTTCTTCTTGCTATTGGTATAGGCATTCAAAATATTCCTGAAGGTGCAGTTGTTTCATTAATGTTTAGAGGTGAAACGAACAACTCAAAGAAATCATTTTTATATGGAATGTTCTCAGGGCTAGTTGAGCCAATTGCGGCAGTTATTGGTTTATTCTTAGCTCTTCAAATTGAAGTTATTATGCCTTGGGCTCTTGCTTTTGCAGCAGGTTGCATGATCTACGTTATAGCCGAAGAAATGATTCCAGATATGAGAGGAGATTCAACTCACCACCATGGAGTTTGGGCCTTTATTGCAGGCTTTTTAATCATGATGATTTTAGATGTCAGCCTAGGTTAATTTTCAAAAATACTTAAGATTTGCAGGGTTTTGGAAGAAAATTACTCTTAAAATGGTCGTTGAATTCTAATCAACGACCATTTATTTTGAAACCTTTGAACCACTATAAACGTAATGATTATTTTGTGTTTTTCCCAAGCAAATAGAAATAGGCAACTGCAGGGATTCGATATAAACTGGTATCTTTTCTTTTAAATAAACCAAAGTCATTTGTGTCTTTAGTTATTACGTATCCTGGAATATCTTTTAGACCAAAAACAACTATTCCGTCATTATCACTTATATGAGCATTATTTCTATATTTAGCTTCTATAAATTGGTAGTCAACATTATTTTCTTGAACAACAATATCTATTTCTTTATCAGAAGAATCGCCTTTAGAATATCCAACATTAAACAATTCGTTGTCAGCACTCATAAAATAATCATAAGTGTGTTTAAAGGAAACTGTTTCTATCGCATAACCTAGTTCGGTGTCATTTGTTTCAACATCGTTATTTCTTGTTACGGCACATCTAATTCCATAATCAGAAACATATACTTTTCTTTTTGGCTTAAGAGCTTTTTTACCACCGATATTTAGCTGATTAGAAATATATATTAAATTTGCTTTCTCTAAAGCATCAATATAAAGATTACATGTCGCTCTATCAAGTCCAATTATCTTAGAAATAACATCTACATTAACAACATCTGATGTGTGATAACAAAAATAGGTGTAGAGATTACTTAATGCATCAACGTCCCTAATTGAATAAGATCTAGGTATATCTTGCCTAATAGCTTTAACGATAACTTGTTCTCTAATAAGTTTCGACACATAACTATATTGAATGCTTGTTGCATATTCTGGAAAGCCACCTAGCTTTAAGTATTTAATAAAATCACTATACAAAGCAGCTAATTTCATATAAATATTTGTCTGTTCATTTAAAGATAAAGTGTGTAATTTAAAAACATCAATTTCCCCAATATCTACTCTCCTATGATTAAGTTCACAAAATTCATAAAAAGACAATGTAGGAATCTTTATAGTTATAAATCTACCTGCCCCACTCTCATCGCTATTATGTTCAATTTCAACTGAAGATGATCCACTAATTATTGCTCTAACTTTTTTATTAAGATCAAAAAGTTGTTTCATATAGTTTTTCCACGCAACATCTTTTTGCGCTTCATCAATAAATAAATAGAAATCATCACCAGTATAAATATATTTATTAAAAATCCTAACAACATCCTTAACACTTACTTCATCGTTTGGATAATCATCTAATGTGTAATATAAAATTTGAGTAGGCTTAATATTATTTTTTAGAAGTTCATCAATTATTTGAAACATAATTGTCGATTTGCCAACACGTCTAGGACCAGATAATATAGGAAATCTTCTAATCTCGTTAAAGAAAACAAAACGAACTCTTTCATATTCATTTCTTTTGAATGATGGAACTAGTTCTTCATTAACTTTGCCACTAGTCCACCATGTGTTTTGGTCTTGTAAATTCCTTAAGATTTGTTTTTCATCGATTATAGCCATAAAGTTGCTCCACACATTAATAATACAATTAGAATAGATTAAAATAAA
>Ga0256404_1005839_pt1 | contig 21146 bp, 16 predicted proteins | sample RumenRJG_01DNA_FD_185990 | JGI IMG/M metagenome (GOLD analysis project Ga0256404, IMG submission 185990) | Bovine rumen microbial communities from Lethbridge, Alberta, Canada - RJG_01 | ecosystem: Host-associated > Mammals > Digestive system > Stomach > Rumen | place: Canada: Alberta | collected...
CCATGAGCGGGCAGTCCTTCGGGAACTATCTTACCGTGGTAAACGGCATGAATACGCGGATCCAGAAGGCGGCGCCGGGAAGAAGGGCAATCCATCTCTTCCTGGACGGCATGAGCCTCTGCGCCGTGGAGAATCAGAAGGAAACCCCGCTTCTCATGCTGTCGGAGGACAGCTCCACCGGAGGATACCGCCTGCGGATCTCCGCCAACCTGGGATCCGGCGGGTTTGTGGAAAATGACCTCAGGACCTACGATTATGAAGTGTTCCGGTTTATGTGCGCGGTGATCTCAAACCGGCCGTCGATCCTTTCGGAGGCCATTTACCAGAGCTGGCAGGGAGATAACCGCTACGGCATCAATATGGTCAGCTGGGTGCCGGCGGCGGACAGCATGGTCATGGTGGAAGTGGAAAACGGCGCAGGAATCTACCGCATTGCGCCCCGGTAATACGCGAAGTGTCTCTGGACGCCGGAACCCCGGATTTCGCGGCTGTCCGGGCTGCGGAATGGTTATAGAGTATCTTTTCAGGAAAGGATTCGGGATGGATGATGGATGAGTTTCTGACAGCGGCAAATGAGGATAATCTGGACGCGGTATATGAATTTATCAATGCAAAGCTGGATGTGGTGGAATGCCTTCCCCAGACCCGGATGCAGATTGATCTGGCAGTGGAAGAAATTTTCATCAACATTGCCAGCTATGCCTACAGCCCCGGGGAAGGACCGGTTACAGTCCGTGTGACGGTGGAGGATGACCCCATCCGGGTGATCCTGACCTTTGTCGACAAGGGAAAGCCCTTTGACCCCTTCGCGAAGGAGGACGCGGATGTGACGCTGCCGCCGGAGGAGAGAAAGATCGGAGGCCTCGGCATTTTCCTGGTAAAGAAAACCATGGATTCCGTGAAATACGAGTACAAAGACGGGCAGAACATTCTTACGGTGGTGAAAAATGTCTGAAACGAATGCGGGGAAGGCCGGGAGAAAAAGAAGAAGCCTGAAGAGCAGCGCCTTTCTCATGGCCATGAGCATCTCGCTGATCCTTCTTGCGGCGGTGTTCTGCATCGATTTCCTGGCATTTTCCCGGAATGTGGATGAGTATTACGAGGACGTGAACGAGACCCTTACCTGGCTGGTGGCGGAATCCCTGGATCCCGGCTCCGTGCAGCGCCTGACAGACGAAGCCCTGAAAGCCTACGAGGACAGCGGGTATGCGGGCGTGGATCCTGAGGACGGAAGCCCCGGGGCAGAGCTTCCGGAGTATAAGGAACTGGTGCACCGGCTGCGGGTCATCCGGGACGACGCCGAGGTGACGTACCTGACCCTGATCGCCGCGGATCCGGAGCGGGGCAATTATATCTACGTGGCAGACGCGGATGCCGATCCGGGCACAGGAAACCATTTCCGGCTTCCCGGAGAGATCTTTAAAATGACTCCGGAGGAGCAGGCCGCGCTGAAAGAGGACACGGAAATATTTCCCGGCTGTGACCAGGGCGCGGATTACAAGGGAAACAAGCTTTTCACCTCGGGCTCGCCGATTCCGGGCGTCGGCCGGGACACCGTGGTCTTCGTGGTGTCGGATGTGGAGGAGGGGGAGCTCCGGGAAATGGTCTGGTCCTATCTTTACCATGTGCTTCCGCCGCTCCTTGTCCTCAGCGTGCTTCTGGCCTTATTTAACGTCTTCATGACGGAGCGGTTTATCGTGAATCCGGTGACGGATATGTCAAGGGCCGCGGCAGAGTATGTGAATTACCGGCGGGCAGAAGGCGGGCAGCGGACGGACTTCTTCCGGCGGTTTGTCTGGCGGGAGGACGGCAATGAGATTGACGATCTGAAGGCCTCCATGAACCACATGGAACGGGAGCTTAACAACTATATCGATAACCTGGCGCTGGTGGCGGAGGAAAACGCCCGGATCCGCGGAGAGCTTTCCGTGGCGCGTCAGATCCAGGCGGACGTTCTGCCAGGCGTATTCCCGCCCTTCCCGGACCGCAGCGATATCACCCTGTATGCCACAATGGAACCCGCCAAGGAGGTGGGAGGGGATTTCTACGATATCATCCTTCTGGATGACGACCATCTGGCGCTGGAGGTGGCGGACGTATCCGGAAAAGGAGTCCCTGCGGCTCTTTTCATGATGATCTCAAAAACTCTCATCAATAACGTCCTGCGGCGCATACATTCACCCGCGAAGACCTTGTCCTATGTCAACAACCTGCTGGTGGAAAACAACCGGGAGGATATGTTCGTGACGGTCTGGCTGGCAGTGATCGAGCTCTCCACCGGCCGGATGGTCTACGTCAATGCCGGACACGAGAATACCATCCTCTGCCGCAACGGGGAGTGGGAGATGCGGAAGGAGCCGCATGACTTTATCCTGGCCGGCGTCGAGGATACCGAATATACGGACCGGGAGTATACCCTGTCACCGGGAGATATCATCTTTCAGTATACGGACGGCGTTACGGAAGCGGTCAACAGCGAAGAGGAGATCTTCGGAAACGAAAGGCTTATGGATGCCTGCCGGAACGCCCACAGGGAGGATCCGGAAGAATTCCTCGGAGACATACGGCAGTCCATGCGCGTTTTTTCCGGGGAGGCGGAGCAGTTTGACGACATCACCATGCTCTGTTACATCTATCAGAGAAGCAGTCAGGCAGGCTTCATCGGGAAGAGTTATATGGCACAACAGTAAGGATCTGTAACAAATTAATATGAACATCCTGCTTGTCTTTTCCTCCGATCCTGCAAGGCAGGATTCGGTTACATAGTAACTGACTCATAACGTCTGCCGGGCCCGTCTCCGCCGGGAGCTGAACGGCATCTCGGAAAGCCATCCCGGCCGGGCATGGGCGGAATCCTTCAAAAAGATTCCTGAATAGCAGCTCATAAGTGACATCCCGAATGTCACTTATGATGTCACTTATGAAAATGCGCTGAATATAACTGAACAGGCTGTTCTGGCAGTTTTAAAACAAAATCCCGAGATCTCCCGCGAGGATATAGCAGAAAAGGTTTCCAAAACAGTAAGAACGGTGCAGAGGGCACTTGTTTCATTAACGGAGAAAGGTTACATCAGACGTGTTGGAGCAAAGAAGAATTCAACATGGGAGTCGCATCATAAGATATGTCATTATGAAAGAAAGGAGAAGTGATGTTCTGCCTGCTGCAGATATCACACAAAGCACTATGCCAATTGTTGCAGCGGATAAAAAGCAGTTAAAAGTCAAGGATGTTGCGGCTATAAAGATGATGCTCAGACAATCCTTTCAGTCACACATCACCTATCTGAATGAAAAATATGAGCAATATACCTCGAAAAATGTCAAAAAGACCAAACAGGTATTATTAGAAGCATTTACAAAAGCGGTCAACAGCGTTGATGCAGATGTAGATAAAGCCAATCGTAAATGGTCAAATGTCAGAGCGGACCAGTTCATCAATGATTATTATGAGAATCTTATGAACAGAATTTCCCGTGCCCTGGACAAAATAGAAATGAATAAAGGAGAAATTTCTTATGTTCAAGGCTTTATATCGGAATTTGGCATTGCAAGTGCAAGGGAATATGCAGATTCGAAGCTGCGCACGGAAGATACGGATGAGGGCTATAGCCTTTCAGAAAGTACTTTTCATCTTCCCGATAAGCCTGTAAAGGGGATTGAAGATATCGATGATTACAATCCAAATACGGGCAGGGTCCAGGTTCTCTATGAGGCGCGTTCCGGCAACTCTGGGACTCTGGAAGCAAATGTGCAAGACAGAATGAAAGAGCTGGAGGACATCCCCGAAAAAGATCAGGGGGCCCGCAATTTTGCCCAACAGAGACTGCAGGAAACACTCAGTGCCACAGCCGGACTGCATGCAGGAGGGGAGATTGCGAGGATCTACTCCTCTGAACTTATGAATAAAGACAGCCTGTCCTTCGGAGATCTCTATGAAGTATTTTCCGGTCTTAACAGAACTTCCCGAGTAGGAGACAAAGAGGGAGGTAATTTCAGAGCCGAAGGAATAATGGCAGGGAAATTATCGGGAGTTGGTTCATTCACGGCATCAAAGGTTGTGTATAAAACCTTGTCCAGGATTGCCGATTGCATGAATGAAATCAGGAAAACAGAAGACCCTGCCTTAAGAAAAACACAGGCAATTCAGCTTGCATCCTTTGCATATGCAATGACTATCAGCGAACATGTTTTTATGGATGGCAATGGGAGAACCTGCAGGCTTTTTGCAGATACTATACTTCAGACCTTTGGTCTTCCGCCTCATACTCCGCTGCCGGGATTAATGAATCTCTCTAAAACACTCGGGAGCGGGACCATAGATTTCAGCAAAGGCGCGGAAGTGTTTTTTGAGGGAATCAAACTGAGTAATGAGAGCCTCCGGAAAGAAAAGAAATCCAGGGAAAACGAGGGCCAGAAAAGAGAAAAAATATCCCTGATAAACCTTGAAGATCGTATAGATGGTTCAGAACCTGTTGGACTGGATGAACCAAATGATAATCTGATCAATGATCCAAACCTTATCAATACAGACGAATTAGGGAAAGGGATCGCGTTAGACGCGGAAAAAAAGCAAAAGGGTCAGAAAAGAGAAAGAATATCCCTGATAAACCTTGAAGACAGTATAGCTGGTTCAGAACCTGTTGGACTGGATGAATCAAATGATAATCTGATAAATAATCCAAATCGTATCAATACAGACGAGTCAGGGAAAAGGATCGCGTTAAACGTTGAAAGAAATCTAAATGGTGGAGGAGAGCTTAGATATACAGGCAATCCTGAGGTTCCTGACTTAAGCAATATCAATCAGGTTGCGTGGCTGAAAAAACTGGGAAAAAGAGCCGAACAGGCAAAAGGCCGGGTATTCGATTCGGAGAAGTACAAAGAATTCCTGCAATATGCGGGATTGGTTTCAGATCTTGCTGAACAGTTTTCGAAAAAGAACGGTCTGGACATGACAGATGAAGCAATTATTCCCACAGCCAATTTTGCGGATAAAACGAGAGAACTGTTTGGAAACGATAGTTTTGTCACTGCAAAAAGAGCCAAAGAAGTCTTTGCGGAAACATGGAAGAATTTAGCAGGAAGCGCCAAAGCCTATGAAAAGTTTAAAGTAGAGGACGAAGGCTATACAAGAGATGTAAGAAATAAAAACAAACATCAGCTTAAGGAAAAAAGCAAGCAGAAATTTGAGCTGATGGACGAGATTTTTGAGCCTCAAAAAAGAAAAGCTCCCACAACGGCAAAGAAGAAGTAACCGGATTATTCACAGGCAATGTCATTTACTTAAGACGTAAAACATGCAGATATATGAAATTGCAGGTCAAGACAAATGAACTTAAGAGAAAGCGGGGTGTTGAAAAGGGAAAGTATTTGACGCATGTCGTATAGAGCTCTGCATTATCAGGAAGTAGATCAATTTTGGGATAAATCGCCGATTATTTCGGGATAAAACTCTCAAAAATAGCAAAATGCAAAGTAAATATCAGCGTATTCGGCAGACTCGTCTAGTGTCTTCGAAATGCGTGGGTCGCCGGTTCGAGTCCGGCCAGAAGCTCGGAAATAAGAACCCCGGAAAGCCTGTAAATATGCGGCTTCCGGGGTTTTTTGACATTCTGGAAACCCCATGGCAAAACAGGGCAAAACAGAGCATTTTTTGGTATACTGTCATAGGGACAAGAGACAGTTTAGAGAATATTCACTGCAGGTATGATCTACAGCGAGAAAGGACAACATTACGATGACCAGCATTAAAGAATCAAGAGTACGAATGACAGCCCTCTACGGGGAGAATCACGAGATCACCGACGGCAGCTATGACAAGTCCCTGGCGGTGAAGTGCATCAACGGCACCTTTGTCGGCAAGCGGTACGAGAACGTCATCGCCTACAGGGGCATTCCCTTTGTGGGGAAGCAGCCGGTGGGGGAGTACCGCTGGAAGGCCCCGGTTGAATTCGCGCCGGACGACGGCGTGTATGAGGCCCACTACTTCGGGACGGTGCCGCCCCAGAACGGGGACCCCATGCAGATCGGGTCCCTGTACCCGCAGAGCGAGGCGTGCCTGTACCTGAACGTGTGGAGGGCGGAAGACCAGCCGGAGGAGAAGGCAGAGAAGAAGCCGGTCATCGTCTGGATCCACGGCGGCGCCTTTGAGATCGGCTCCACGGCGGAGCCGCGGGAGGAAGGCGTCAGCTACGTCCGGGAGAATCCGGATATCGTCTTTGCCTCCATCGAGTACCGGCTCGGCGTGTACGGCTTCCTGCACCTGTCCCACCTGCCGGACGGAAAGGACTACCCGGACGCGCAGAACCTGGGGATCATGGACCAGATGATGGCCCTGAAGTGGATCCACGAGAACATCGCGGCCTTCGGAGGCGATCCGGAGAACGTGACCATCATCGGGGAATCCGCCGGCGGGTGCAGCGTGTGCCTGCTGCCGCTGGTGAAAGGCTCCCACAAGTATTTTCACCGCGTCATCGCCCAGAGCGGCACACCCTTCTGCACCCGGTCGCCGGAAGAGGCCATCGCCTGCACGGATGAGCTGATGGAAATCCTGGGCTGCAAGACCGTCGCCGACCTGCAGAAGGTGGATCCCGGGAAGCTGGTGGAGAACTCCGCTGTGCTCGCACTCCGTGTGTTCGCGGAACGGGACGGGGACTACCTGCCCGAGAATCCCTACGATGCGTATAAGAACGGCGCGGCGAAGGATATCGCCATGCTCCAGGGCTGCAACAAGGACGAGGGAGGATATTTCGCCTACAACCTGGGTGAGGAGGCCTACGGCCCCTTCGCCGCCGACAGAAAGGCGAAGAAGCTCGCGCAGCTGACGGAGGAAGAGAGAGCGAAGGCGGAGAGCTTCTGCAACGACGAGAAGAACAACCGCCCCGATTACCCCGGTGTGACCCGCCTGTTCGAGCAGATCATGTTCAAGGCGCCGCTGATCCGCATGTCGGAGAACCAGACCATGGGCGGAGGCAGGTCCTACACCTACTACTTCACGCCGGAGTCCTCCGTGCCGAAGATGTGGTGCGCCCACACCATCGAGATCTCCACCGTGTTCAACCACCCGGAGGAGAACCTCATCACGGGCAGGCAGTTCGACGAGACCTTCTCGAAGACCCTCCGCAAGATGTGGATCCAGTTTGCCAAGACCGGGAACCCCTCCCTCTCCGCGGACATCTCCCCGGACGGAAAGGACCACGAGTGGCCGGCGTACGACCTGGAGAACAAGTACGTGATGGTGTTTGACGAGTTCAACATCCACCCGGCAAAGGAAGCCGAGGTAAAGATCACGGACTGGGACAGAACCTATTTCCTGACCAAATATTATTGCATCTGAGAAACAGAAACTGAAAATAGAAGGACGGCGATATGCGCAGATCAAAAATCCTGAACTTGTTTTTTCCGACCGCTACGAGGACAAGGAGTGGACATCGGAGGATGTGAACAAGCTGTATTCCGAGATCGAACAGGAGGTCAACGAAAGCATTCAGGAAGAAAGCGTTCCTGATCTTAAGGAATAAGTCAACGCAAGCATGCAGGAAAAAAGTGTTCCCGACCTTAAGGAATAATTCCTTACAGCAAACAAGGAGGTTATATTATGACAATGAATACAGACAGGAACCTTTCGGGCGGCAGCGCGGATCTCGTGGTCTATGGGAAGATCTTCACTTCCGAGGGCGGTCCGCTGGCGGAGGCATTTGCCGTAAAGGACGGGAAGTTCATCTATGTGGGCGACCGGAAAGGCGCAGAAGCCTTTGTTGAGGAAGGAAAAACCGAGGTCGTGGACCACACGGGAAAGGGCCTTGTCATGGCCTCCTGCGGCAACGGCCACGCGCATTACTCCATGGGCTTCGCCATCGGGGTTGTCGGAACGATCGTCGGCCCGTCCGACGGTGTGGACAAGTTTCTGAACGAGATCGTGCCCGGCGCCGTCAGCAAGGCGAGGGCTGCTGGAGCCACGTCGATCTTCGGCTTTGGCTGGCAGGTGCTCCTTTTTGAGGAGCATATGCCGACCCGTCAGCAGCTGGACGCGATCTGCAGTGATATCCCGATCTATTTTGCCGATGAGGAGGGCCACAAGGGCCTGGCGAATACCATCGCCCTGGTCAACGCGGGCATCATGAAGGCCGACGGCACCGTGCTGAAAAAAGAGGGGGATATCCGCGGCGGCGAGATCGTCATGGGGGCCGACGGCACGCCTACCGGCTACCTGAAGGAACAGGCGGGAACCTACGTGCGCTCCTTCCTGGACAATGACCGGCTCTTCCCCATTGACGTGGCAAGAGGGACCCTGGACAGCATCCAGGAGCACCTGCTGTCAGAGGGATATACGATGTATATGGACGGCTGGTCTCCCTATTTCTATAACACCAACCTCTATGAGGCGGCCCGCCGCATGGACGATGCCGGGGACATGCACTTTGTCCTGGGGACGAGCTACGAGATTGAAAGCTGGATGGACGTGGATGAGGCGCTGGACAAGGCGGAGGCCGCGAAAAAATTCGCTTCCGAACACGTCCGGACAGACTGGGTGAAGCTCTTCATCGACGGCACCGTGGAGACCGGTACGGGATACGTGGATCCGCTCTATCCCGACGGCCACCAGGGCAGGGCCAACTGGACGGAAGAGGAGGTTACCGACATCACCCGCAAGTCGATGGAAAAGGGCCTGTCCATGCACGTGCACACCATGGGCAACAAGGCCGTCCATCTCGCCGTCAGTGCCTTCGTGAAAGGCGGCAAGGACGAAATGCGCAACACCGTCGTTCATGTGCGAAACGCCGATCCGGCCGACCTGAAGCTGATGGCGGAGCACAACATCTGCGCCACCGCCGGGATGCACTGGCATCACGGGACTCCCGAAGTGGCTAAGATGCTCACGGGGCTCGTTCCCGCCGGGATGGAGGACAAGAGCTACCCGATGAAATCCTACTTTGATTACGGCATCAACGTTTCGTCCCACTCGGATTTCCCGGCCCTTGGCGGAAGCCCCGACGATCCCTTCGGCATCATGGAGATCGCGGTCACCGGCAAGCACACCGAAGAGAAAGGACAGCCGTACTGGAGCGAAGAGCTCCTGACCCGGGAGCAGGCCCTCACGGCCCTCACCATCAACTGCGCGAAGCAGATGTTCCTTGAGGAGGAGCGCGGCAGTATCCGCGAGGGCAAATACGCGGATTTCCTGCTTGTGGACAAGGACGTCCTCGCCTGCCCGGCTGAGGAGATCCACACCGCAAAGGCCGCGGCGACCTATTTCGAGGGGAAAAAGGTGTTCTCAAGATAAACAGATATCTTTTTTTCAAGGAGAAAGAATCAGATGGAACTTGATCTTCGTTACTTACTGTTTCTGCAGGGGTTAAGAATCGCCACGGGCGGGATTTTTGACGAGCTGTTCAACGCCATCTCCAAGTTCGCGGTGGATATCCTGCCGTTTCTGCCCTACGTGGTATTTTGGTGCGTCAGCACCCGCTGGGGGTATCGCTTCCTGACGACAGCCTGGATCGGGGAGCTGTCAAACGGTCTCATCAAGCTCACGGTCTGCGCCTACCGTCCCTGGATCAGGTCGGAGTTAATCGAACCGGCGGGAGATTCCAAGGTGGCCGCGACAGGCTACTCCTTCCCGAGCGGCCATACCACGGCCGCAACGGTCAACTACGGGACTGTCGTCGCGTGGCAGAAGGATAAGAGAAGGTGGCTCGCCGTGATCTGCGGCGTCATGATCGCGCTGACGGGCTTCTCCAGGAATTTCCTCGGGGTCCACACGCCGCAGGACGTGGTGGTCGGCTTCACCGAGAGCGTGATCCTGATCTGCCTGGTGGGCGCCGTGCAGAAAAAGGTCGAGGGCAATGAGCAGCTCATCGACCGCCTGACCTTCCTGGGCTTTCTCGTGGTGATCCTGTCGATTGTCTACATCACCCAGAAGCCCTATCCCATGGATTACGTGGACGGGAAGCTTCTGGTCGACCCGCAGAGGATGATGAACGACACCTTCAAGGCCTGTGGAGGGTTTCTGGGGCTGCTGGTCGGAAGCTACATCGACCGGCACTATCTCCACTATGAGATCCCGGTCGGTTCCAGGAGCCTGCCGATCCTTTCCTGCATCGGCTTCGCGCTGATGTTCGCCTGGAAGGAGTTCTTCGCGCCGGCGACCATCGTCGCGGCCTTTGGCGGACACTGGGGCAACCTGGTGGCAAGATTTCTCAAGGTTCTGTTTGCCATCGTGATCTGGCCCATGGTGATCAGGAAGTTTCACAGCGAGGAATAAAAGAAAACATTTCGGGAACTGACGGACCCGGGAATCACACGGAGCGGTGGATTCCCGGGTTTTTCTGCGTTTTCCAGGTGCTGAACAGCGGACAGGATGCTATAATAGATTTGCGACAAATATTATTCACAGAACCTAAAAAACAGACAATACAGCGCGAAGGAGGTTGGAACATGAATCTTGTGAAAAGAAACACGAAAACAGCCGTTGTTCTGCTGCTGAGCCTTCTGCTGACACTGTGCATGGGCGCCTTCATGACGGTGCGGGCGGAGACTGCTGACCAGGACTCCCTGGTCGGCTATTACCACACCGAATCCATCATGGGGATCAGCGCGGAGACGATGGCCATGCTGACGGAGGCTGAGAGCGTAGACGAGGTCCGGAAGCTGTTTACAGCGGATATCCGGTCGGACGGAACCTGCATCTTAAGCTCCGACGGTGACGAGAGCGTCATGTTCTGGAATCTGGACGGGACGAAGCTGGTCTTTTCCGCCGAGAAGGTCCCGGCCGCGGATACCCCCGTCCTGGAGGGCACTGTTGACGGCGACACCATCTCCATGGATTTTGACGGCATCGGCCTGGTGCTGAAGAAGTTTGACCGGAACGCTGCGGGCCCCGGCGCCTTCATCGGCACAGGGAAACAGGAGACCGGGAACACGGAAACCGGAAACACGGCTGCAGTGTCTGCCGCGGAGGTCCCGGGCGTGTATTTCCTCGACGGACTGCTGGGCATGGACCTGGAAACCTATGCGTCGATTACCGGGGAAGATGTGGAAGAGGCAAAGAAAAGCTGGGTCCTGGATCTCCGGAGTGACGGGAGCGGCATTTTCACCATTGACGGCGACTCTGCCAATGTCAACTGGACGGCGGAAAACGCAACCGTCACGCTGATCGAGACGGCCGACGGCAAGACAGAGACCAAGCCGTGCACCCTGGAAGACGGACGCCTGACCCTGGAGTTTGATGGCGCCCAGGTCAACCTTAAGAAGGACGGCACCGCAGAGGTCGCGGTAGGCCAGACGGAGACCGAGGCCCAGACACAGACCGGGGCCCAGACACAGGTACAGACCCAGGCCCAGGCCGGGGCTACCTACGCAGACGCGGGCTACTACGCCATCGAGAGCTTCTTTGAAGGCGCCGCCAGCTACTCCAAGGCAGACCTGGACGCGGCGGGTGTCGTGGTGGACCTGACCCTCCGGCCGGACGGCACAGGGACCATGACCCTGATCAACGAGGTGATTCCGCTCACCTGGCAGGACGGCCTCATTGTCCTGCAGCAGGCGGGGGAGACCGAGGAAATCCACTACGACTGCGTGAACCTCGGATCGAAGAAGACGCTGCTCCTGCAGGAGGACCAGGACACCATGGTCTTCACCTACGCGGGAGAAGCGCAGTAATCGGGGATTGCATCGCAATTACAGAGGAATCAACGCGCATACAGAGCGCAAAAGGGACCGGCGGCAGTGCCGGTCCCTTTTCATGAAAGCGCATTTTGGCGCCCGGGCAAAGGAACCCGCTGTCGAAATCGGTTTGTCCGGCGATGGGACTTGAAGGAACAGCTGTTTTTTTGTAAACTGTTACTGTTTAGGATTCCTTTGAAAGGAGCACACAGAATGGTATCAGATCAGATTTACGTGAGCAACGACGGCAGCGGCATGCAGGAGGCCCTGGCGCTGGCAGACCGCTTCTCGGCCTACTATCAGCTGTCTCCGAGAGACTGCATGCATCTCCGCCTGCTGTCCGAAGAGGCCATGGTTATGGTCCGCATGATAGCAGGGAACTACAGAGCGCTTTTCTGGCTGGAGGGAAGCGAGAACCAGTGCAGGATCGTCCTGGAGTTCCGCACAGAGATGGACGTGGAGAAGCGGAAGGAGCTGATCGCGGTCTCTACCAGCAAGAAGAACGACGCCGCCCAGGGCGTTCTCGGAAAGATCCGGGAAATCATCGAGGTTGGCTTCCTGGACTACGAGGAGGCGGACCAGATGGTGATGAACTACGGCGGAGATCCCTACAGCTACTGGTCCATGGGCATTGACCCGCAGAACGCGGCGGCCCAGTCCATGCTGAACTGGTCCCTGAACACCTACCGGAACAGCCTGGACGAGATGAAGGAGAACGGACGGCAGGTGGAAGAGGTCTGGGACGAGCTGGAGAAATCCATTGTGGCAAACCTCGCGGACGACGTCCGCGTCGCAATCCGTCAGGACAAGGTAGACATGACGATCCTCAAGGAGTTTGGAAAAGGAGGCAGAAAATGACCATCAGAAAAGAGCAGAAGGACAATCAGCTGACCATATATCTGGAGGGAAAGCTTGACACGGTGACGGCGCCTGACCTGGAGGCGGAGATGAAGTCCTCCCTTGAGGGCGTGAAGGAACTGGTGTTTGAGCTGAAGGACCTGAGCTACATCTCTTCCGCAGGCCTCCGGGTGCTCCTGTCCTGCCAGAAGGTCATGAACCGCCAGGGAACCATGGTGATCCGCGGCGCCAGCGCCGACCTTGTGGAGATCTTTGACGTCACGGGCTTCTCTGATATCTTCACCATCGAGGAATAAGCACAATGCCGGAACTGAAGGGGAAGGACGCGGCACCGGGAACCGGGCTGGGTCCCAGAAAGCCGATCCGCCGGCAGATCCAGAAAATCGTTATGCTGATCACACTGGCCGCGCTGTTATTTACAAGCGCGGTCGGTTTCTTCAGTATGCTGAGAATCCGGAATGAGTCTGAGAAATCCCTGAAGAACCAGCTGGAGCAGAACCTTACGAACCTGGCGGACAGCAAGGCGGCGGTGGCCGACGCGGAGCTCTCCAAGTACGCGGGTTACATCAGGAGCTCGGCGGAGATCGCCAAGCGCCTCTACAGCAGGACCGCGAGAGTGCAGCCAAAGCCCGTCTGGCCCCCCAACAGCTGGAACCAGGGCGTCTTTTCCCTGCAGCGCTTTCTGGCCCGCCCGGACATCAAGCTGGAGGACGTGGAGGAGGAGCTGGGACGCCTGGGCAACCTGGAGCCCCTGTGGCGCCAGGTCATGGAGATCGAGAACGGCGTCATCACCGATATCTACATCGCCACAGAGTCCGGGCTCCAGATCAGCTACAACAAGACCTCCGCCATGTTCGCAGAGCCCGGGCAGAAGGAGGTCTATTTCAATTACTACGCTTCCAACTGGTATGTGCTGGCCCGGGACACGGGGGACCTGTGCTTTACCGGCGTCTACCCCGACTCCTATGACCGGGGACTCACCATTACCTGCGCCGCCCCGGTGGACCGGAACGGGGAGTTCGTGGGCGTGGTCAGCATGGACATCCTGATCGAGGACCTTCAGAAAAAGGTGCTGGATTCCAGTCTCGGCACAGAGGGCGGGGTATTCCTGGTGGACGGCACCGGCCGGATCATCGGAGGCATCCAGGACACGGAGAAGATTCACTCCATTCACGAAGAGGAGCTGGGCATGCAGGACGTCGCGGACCAGATTCTCTCCGGGAAGCCGGGACTGGTTCTCGGGAAGAACGGAGTCTACTTCGCGCACAGTCCCGTCCGCCTTCCGGGGTGGACCGTCTGCGTGGCCATGAGGCAGGACGTGGTGACGGATCCGCTGAACGAGATGAACCGCAGCATCCTCTCCGCCATCATGATGTTCGCCCTGGCCTTTCTCGGGGTCTCGGCGGCGGTGACGCTTCTGGTCTGGGTCTATTCCCGGAGCATCACCTATCCCCTGTCCGAGCTCAAGAAGGATGTGGAGACCATCAGCGGCGGCGACCTGTCCTACCGGGCAAAGGTCCGGGTCAACGACGAGGTGGGAGACCTGGCCCAGGCCTTCAACAGCATGAGCGAGAGCCTGGCCCAGTACATCGAAAACCTGACCGCCGTCACGGCGGAGAAGGAGCGCATCGGGGCAGAGCTCTCGGTGGCCGCGAAGATCCAGGCGGACATGCTGCCGCGGGAATTCCCGCCCTTCCCGGACCGGAAGGAATTTGACCTCTACGCCATGATGGACCCGGCGAAGGAGGTGGGAGGAGATTTCTACGACTTCTTCCTGACCGATGAGGACCATCTGGCCATGGTCATGGCGGACGTGTCGGGCAAGGGCGTCCCCGCCGCCCTGTTCATGGTGATTTCCAAGACCATGCTGAAGAACCGGGCCCAGGAGGGCGGCTCCCCCGCAGAGATCCTCATGGACGTGAACCGCCTGCTCTGCGTGGGGAACGATGAGGAGCTGTTTGTGACGGTCTGGCTGGGAATCCTCACCATCTCCACCGGAGAGCTCCGCACCGCCAACGCGGGACATGAGTACCCGGCCGTCACCGGGGAGGACGGAAGGTTCTTCCTGCAGAAGTCCAGGCACAGCCCGCCTTTGGCTGTGATGGAGGGCATCCGGTACCGGGAGGAGACCCTCTTCTTAAAGCCCGGGGACCGGCTCTTTGTCTACACCGACGGCGTGACAGAGGCCTTCAGCAGCAAGGACGAGACCTTCGGTGAGGAGCGCCTGGTGGCGGCCCTGAACCAGAACCACCCGTCGCCGGAGGAGTTGGTCACCAGCCTGCATCAAGAGATTGAACTGTTCGCGGCGGATGTGCCGCAGTTCGACGATATCACCATGCTGTGCCTGAACTACCTGGGACCGGCAGAAACCAACACGGAGGCTTGAGGACATGACAGAGCTTAAAATCGAAGCGAAGATTGAGCGGCTTCCGGACGTGTCTGGCTGGCTTGAGGAGCAGCTGGAAAAGGGAGACTGCCCGCCGAAGCTCATGAAGAAGCTCGAGCTCCTGGTGGAAGAGCTGTTTGTGAATATTGCAAGCTACGCCTACGGCCCGGAGGGGGGCGATGCGGTCTTCCAGGCGGATTTCCCGCGGGAGGGCCTGTTCCGGCTGGTCATCCGGGACTGGGGGATGCCCTTCGACCCCCTGAAGAAGGAGGATCCGGACATCACCCTGCCCGCGGAGAAACGGGACGTGGGCGGACTTGGCGTCTTCCTGGTGAAAAAACTGGCCGACCGGATCGACTACGCCTACGAGGACGGCCAGAACGTGGTGACGATTGAAAAAGACCTGAAGGTGTGACGGCGGAGGCATCGACAAAATCGCGCAAGAGCGCTGTCCTGACCGCGCGGGATCGGCAAGCCGATCCCGATTGAAAACAGGAGACCGACGCAGCGGGAGACGGCCCGGTGCAGAAAAAAACAGACAGAAAGACAGACAGAAAGACAGACAGAAAGACAGACAGAAAGACAGCGCGCATCCTCAGAGGGGGTGCGCGCTGTTCAGCTTTTCGAAGTATTCCGACGTGATTTCCATGAAGCGCTGTCCGTGCCGCTGCAGGTACTTCCTGCGGTGCCGCACGATTGCAATGTCGTGGAGGGGCATGCCGGGCACGGGGTTGATCCGGAAGGAGAGCAGGTCCTCCGGCATGTAGGGCGCCAGGTGGAGGTAGATGGTGCGGGTGGTGATGCTGGCGGCCACGTTCTCGTAGAAACTCGGAAGAGCGTGGGTCAGGACAGAGGTGGTCACAATGAAATTCGGGGTGCAGCCCGCGTACTTGAACACGTCCTTGAAGATGTTGGCGCTCTGCACGTCCACAAAGGGAAGGGCCGTAAAATCCCGGATATCGATGCCGCCCCGGGAGCGCTCGATGAGGCCGTCGATATCATCCCCCATGTACTGCTCCAGCAGGGAGCGCTTTACCATGAGATAGAGGCTGTCCTGGAAGAGGTTTGAGGTGATGAGGTTCGGCTGGTGGAACACCTCCAGGTCCGTGGTGAGGCCGATGTCCAGCTCTCCGGACAGAAGCTGCTCCGCCAGGATGGAGGAGTGCTGCTGGTACACCTGGAGACGGACGTTGGGATACTCCTTCAGGAAGAGCTCCGCCAGCTTCGGCATGACGATATTGGTGCGGGTGGGGCTGCATCCGATTTTCAGGACGCCCTGCTCCTTCTCCTTGATGTCCGCGAAGGCGTTTTTCAGATTGTCCTCGTCCATGCGGAACCGGGCCACGTAGGAGAGCATCACCTCTCCCGCGTAGGTCAGGGCCATGTGCGGGCGCCGCTCAAAGAGCTTTACGCCGTAGTGCTCCTCCAGCCGGGAAATGTGGTTGCTCAGGTTCTGCTGGGAGATGAAGAGGCGCTTGGCGGTCCGGGTGAAATTCAGGTCCTTTGCGGCCTCCGCAAAATAAATCAGGCTGGTGGTATCCATAGGCTTCCTTTCGTTGCAGTGAGATTGTGCGAAAACGAAACGCTCCGGGATCATGGGCAGGATGCGCAGCGGATTGCGAATGTCCGTTTTTACTCTTACAGTATTGTATTTGTCAGGGAATGGATTTGTCAACGATATAACAATGAGATTTTTTGCGTTTTTAAAACGCCACAAAATTATATTGTATATAAACAAAAACCCTGTGTTTCCATTTCCGTCCAATCTGGATTACCTTTGTTATAACAAATATTTGGGAGTCGGATTTTGAATTTTCACAAAAAACCGGAGGAGTCGGAAACCGGGAAAGGATGGCTTTTATGAAGATTATGGACTGCACCCTGAGAGACGGCGGAAATGTGCTGGGAAGCGGTTTTCCGGCGGATCTCACGGAGATGATGCTCCGTGGCCTCACGGAGAACGGCGTCAGCGTCATCGAGTTCGGAAATCCCAAGGGACTCGGCGCGGAGGATGTTGGCTTTCCGGGGCCTGTAACGGACGCGGAGTACCTGGAGGTGGCGAAGCCCTTCCTGGGTAAGGCGGAGATCGGCATGTTCCAGAACGCGAAGCGCTACAGCCTGGAGAAGGTGAAGATGGCCGCGGCCGCGGGACTCAGCTTCTTAAGAGTGGGGGCGGACGCCGGCGACGGCCACCTGTACTACGAGGTGATCAAGGCCGTGAAGGATGCGGGCCTGAAGTGCCGCTACTCCCTCATGAAGGCCTATATTCTCACCCCCGAGGAGCTGGCGGATGAGGTGAAGGACCTGGAGGCCCACGGGGTCGACGAGGTGACCATCATGGACTCCGCGGGATGCATGCTCCCGGATGAGGTGAAGGTCTATGTGAAGGCCCTGAAGGCAGCCGCCACCATTCCGGTGGGCTTCCACTGCCACAACAACCTGGGCATGTCCGCCGCCAACGCGGAGGCCGCCATCGAGGCGGGAGTGGATCTCCTGGACTGCGGGCTCCTGGGCATGGCGAGAAGCGCCGGAAACCTTCCCACCGAGGTGGCCACCGCCCTGGCCCAGAGAAAGGGAGAGGGCATGGAGGTTGATTTCTACGGCCTCTTAAACTTCCTGGAGCAGGAGCTGATCCCCGCCATGGAGAAGCACGGATACAAGACCGCCATCACCCCCCTGGAGCTGATCCTGGGCCTGTCCGGCTGCCACTCCTCCTTCGTGAAGAAGTTCAAGCAGATCGCGGCGGAGTACGGCGTTGACGTGAAGCGGCTGATCGTGGAGGTGTCGAAGATCACCAGAAAGGCCCCCACCGAGGACATGATGCGGGCGGAGGCTGAGAAGATGGGAGGTAAGGCATGAAGGTACTGTTAGCGGGAAGCTATCCCAAGGGAACCCTGGAAAAGTTTCAGGCACAGCTCCCGGACTGTGAGATCCGCACGGTCACGGACCAGGAGAGCTACGACGCGGAGACCTTTGGCGAGGCCGTGATCGTAAGGACGGTGAAGACGCCGGAGAAGTGCCTCGCGGCGAAGAAGGACCTGAAGACCGTGATCCGCTGGGGCGCGGGCTTCGACTCCGTGGACATCGAGGCGGCCGGGAAGATGGGCATCTACGTCTGCAACACCCCAGGCGTGAACTCCTATTCCGTGGCGGAGCAGGCGGTGACCCTGATGCTCGCCTGCGGGAGAATGCTGATCCAGCAGAACCGTCTGACCCACAGTGGCGTCTGGGACCGGAAGGCCTTCACGGAGGAGATGACGACCCTGAGCCACAAGACGGTGGGCGTCATCGGCGGAGGCAACATCGGCCGCAGAGTGGCCGCCGAGGTCCAGGCCTTCGGCGCCGAGGTGATCTACTACGATCCCTTCCGCATGAAGCCGGAGATGGAGGAGGCCTGCCGCATGACCTACGTGCCGCTGGAGGAGCTGTTCCGGCGCGCCGACGTGATCACGGTCCATGTGCCGCTGCTCGATTCCACCCGGCACTTAATCGATGAGAAGGCCATCTCCATGATGAAGCCGAACGTGATCCTGGTGAACACCGCCAGGGGCGGCATCATCGACGACAGCGCCCTCCTGGCGGCCCTGAAGGAGGGAAGGGTTCACGCCGCGGGCCTGGACTGCGTGGAGAACGAGAACCTGGCAGAGAACCCCCTGGCAGAGCTTGAAAACGTCATCATCACCCCCCACCTGGGCGGCACCAGCAACGACCTGGCGGACGAGATGGTCCCGAAGATCGCCGGCATGATCAGAAAGTTCGCGGAGACCGGGGAAATGGACCACGTGGTGAACCGGGAGTTCCTGAAGAAGGACTGAACAGATATGTTAAAACAGATGCATCAGAACAGACGCATCACATTAGAATCATCAATGTTTTTTGAGTTTCAACAGCGGCATGCAGTTATTACCGAATCAAAAACCATAGGCAGAGTCAATTGAACCAACCGAATTAAAGGAGGAAAACATGAAAAAACTGTTATCGGCAATCCTGGCAGCTGGCATGGCAATGAGTCTTGCGGCCTGCGGCGGAAGCGCTGCTCCGGCCACCACCGCTGCACCTGCTACAACCGCGGCTCCGGCGGAGACCAAGGCTGAGGAGAAGAAGGAAGAGACCAAGGCCGAGGAGAAGAAGGAAGAGACCAAGGCCGAGGCCGGTGCGAAGGCTGAGGGCGGAGCGCTGAAGACCGCTTCCGGCTGGCCGGACAAGCCCATCACCCTGCTGTGCGGATATTCCGCGGGCGGCTCCTCTGACCTGGGCTGCCGCTACCTGGCCAGCGCCCTTGAGAAGCAGCTGGGCGTTCCGGTCATCGTCGAAAACGCCCCCGGCAGCGGCTCCACCGTGGCCTGGATGCGTCTCCTGAACAACACCGAGCCCGACGGCAACACCTTCGCCCTGGTGAACCTGAGCATTGTCTACGGTGCCTACGACGAGACCAATCCCCGTGAGTACACCATCGACAGCTTCGACCTGCTGGCGAACCACGTCATCGACTACCAGTGCGTCGCGATCCGCACCGACGACGACCGCTTCAGCGATTATCAGTCCCTCATCGACTACGGCAAGGAGAACGGCCTGATCTGCGCCTGCGCCACCACCACCCTCACCAGCGGCGACGCCACTGTTGCGAAGATGATGGAGAAGGAGTACGGCTGCAAGATCACCATCATCCCCGTCGAGGGTGCCGGCGACGCCGAGACCATGTTCCTGGCCGGCGAGGTTGACTTCCTCATCGGAAACGTGGGCGACATGATGGAGGCCGAGGAGAACGGCTACAAGGTCGTGGTGGTCTACGGCGACGAGCGCTCCGAGTACCTGCCCGACGTTCCCACCGAGAAGAAGCTCGGAATCGGTGACTACGTTTCCTTCTCCGCCCGCGGCTACGCTTACATGCCCGGCGTCGACGAGGACAAGAGAGAGGTCATGATGACTGCTCTTGCCAACGCCTTCGAGGATCCGGAGTACCAGAAGAACATGGAGGCCATGGGCGCCGAGCTGAAGCTCTACACCGGCGAGGACTACTACAACCTGCTTATGGACCAGCTGGATCAGCGTCTTGAGATCTGGGGTGTGGAGAAGAAGTAAGCCTTTTCGGAAAGAAAACGCTGCGTGACCTGCTGACAGATTCCAAACAGGCGCCGCCGCCGCACCTGGCGGCGGCGCTTTTACCTTCCGGATTTCTTCTGAAGATTCCGGATTCCTGGTAAAGATTCCGGACGGACCGCGGGAAGTCATCCGCGGATTGTTGAGAGAGGCGAGTTGTACTATGGAGAAGAAAAAACTGCACCAGGACGTGTTTGTGGGTATTGGTGCTTTGATCTTTGTGGCCTGGGTGATGTTCCTGAACCGGAAGCTTCCGGTGGGCTCCGCCCTGATGCCCATGCTGCTCTGCGGACTGCTGGCGGTCCTCGGGGTGCTGATTATTTTTCAGGGACTGAAGAAGAGCTCCTCCGGGAAACCGGAGGACATGAAGCAGCTGCTGAACGAGGACGTTCTGAAGGTCCCGCTGATCGCCTGGCTCTTCGTGCTGGGCTATGTGCTCCTGTTCTTCGCGGTGGGCTACTTCATCGCCACCGGTGTCATGCTCATCGCGCTGATGCGCTATATGAAGCGGACGGACTGGAAGATGATCATCGCCATCACGGTGATCTACCTCCTGTTCATGTACTTTGTCTTTGTGAAGCAGTTCGGCCTGCCCATCTTCAACTTCGGGCAGATCGGCCGCATGATGTAAGAAAGGAGACAGGACGATATGATGGAAAATATTTCTGCCGGCCTTCAGCTCCTTGCCAGCGCGGACGTGATTTTCTCCCTGATCCTCGGCGTTGTGGGCGGCATGGTGATCGGCGCGCTGCCGGGCTTTTCCGCCGCCATGGGCGTCTCGATCATGCTTCCCCTGACCTATTCCATGTCGCCGGTGGCGGCCCTGACCATGCTGGTGGCGCTGTACACCTCCGCGATCTACGGCGGGTCCATCACCGCGATTCTCTGTCACACCCCCGGCACGCCGGCATCCGCCGCAACGGCCATTGACGGCTTCCAGCTGACGAAGCAGGGCCGCGGCATGGAGGCCATGGGCGTGGCCACCTTTGCCTCCGCCGTGGGCGGCACCGTCAGTGCCCTGGCAATGCTCTTCATCGCCCCGGCCCTGGGAAGGTTCTCCCTGAAGTTCTCGGTCCTGGAGTACTTCCTGCTCTCGGTGTTCGGTCTGACCATCATCGCCAGCCTCGCCGGCGAAAAC